>Ga0209348_1000918_pt1 | contig 14798 bp, 11 predicted proteins | sample ETNvirenome_2_30_FD_184065 | JGI IMG/M metagenome (GOLD analysis project Ga0209348, IMG submission 184065) | Marine viral communities from the Pacific Ocean - ETNP_2_30 (SPAdes) (version 2) | ecosystem: Environmental > Aquatic > Marine > Oceanic | place: Pacific Ocean | collected 2013-06-22 | reverse complement strand
TTCCCCTTCTGTCGGAGCAATAGAGGAAGCAGATAGGGTTTCAGCAACTTTATCTGAATACGCAAATGACCCATCACTTGTAACGCAATTGAAAAAAGATATAAATTCTTTTTCTAACAAAAGTTCCGCGACAATTACAGGGCAGCTTTATGGGCGGCTTGTTGATGTTCTCTCAGATATTGATAATTTATTACAAACTGAAGAAACACTAGATAACAGACTTGAGCCAAATTTAAAAGTTAAAGATAGGAGGCTTGAACCAGTATCCCCCCCCAGCGGCATTTTGGATGCTAGTAGCACATCTTATTTACAAGGTAATGACACAACAGGTGCTGAATCTTCTTATTTTCCGGCTCCACTTGTATATCGTAATTTGGAATCTATTGTACCTTTGTCTGACTTTAGCAATCAAACGCAAGCCTATATTGCTAACAAAGTTTATTTATTTTTTGATTATGAAAAGGCACTAAATTACAAGCCATTGATAAGTGACATATTTAATCCATATGCGTTACGACAATTATATGGAAATAATAGCCTTAATCAATTTTTTAAAATTGAAACGGTGCAGGTTGAATTAAGGCGACCCAACACGCTTCAGCAAACTTTTACTTACGTGCCTTATATGTTTGAGGACGCCGAATTTTCAGGAAGAGGCTTCTTCCTAACAGAAGAAGTAGGAAACATCTATGAAACCAACGATCTAACACTTTATAATGGATCAGAGAAGTATAAATTTAAGACAAAGTTTTGTGAGCGGGCATTTGATACAGCAAACAGTTTAGCGGGCTATAGATTGAAATTATATGAATTAGATTATCTGAAGCATTACGATTATATAAATGATCGTGAAAAACTTTCATTTAAGGTAAAAATTTCAGACACAAGTATGGAGTTTTATAATATCTATATAAGAGATAAAATGTTTGCTCTAAATGAAAAACTCCAAGAGTATTTATTCTTTGCAGAGCAATATTGCAGCTACAACAATATTGATGGCAGATTTAACGATTTTTTCAATGAGGAGATAGTTGCACAATTTGAAGAGCCGTACCCTTGGGAAGAGGCACCATTGTTTTATTATTCTCTTCTTGCTTTGGTGCTAAATTCTTGGAACTATACAAACTTAACAGCAGACAATATTCCACGTTTGGCGACTAGAAAGCTAGATGGAGAAATATTAAATTTTGATGCTATAAAACAATCCGCACTTACAATGAACGAACGTATATCTCCAACATCTGGAGATTTGGAAAGCGTTATAAATTTTGCAAGAATTTTTAAAGCTTATTTTGATCGGCTAATTGACATTGGAGGGGCTTTTGATACCGATGTCGGCGCAGGCGGCGCAGACATCTACACAGAAGTTGGCGGTCTTACACAATTAACATCTCCACAAGTATCTTTAGAACTTAGCCCCCTAATCCTGTTCACTAGCGATACCACCGTTGATATTGATGTAAAGATTGTAAATCCAGCCGCCTCTAATTTCAGTTATCCTCGCCCGTCAAGTTTTGAAAGAGATACTAACTTTATAACCATTAAATATGATAAGATGCTTGAATATCTTCGGGATTTTGTAAGCAATGATCTAGAAGTAGATTTCAGAATAAATCTAGTCGATGTCAGTGACGATACTGATCGAGAAATCAGAAGTGGGACAAAAAAACTAATGGATTTTTATAACGACAACATTATCCAAGGTAATGAAAATTATTTTATAAATGATATCACTGAACAAAAAATTGAACTGTACTTGGAGCCTTTGTTATATGATTTTGCAACCAACGTTGTAACATCTTTTAGCGCAGATATTAGAACATTTCAAAATACAAAAGAACCAGAAGAATATTGGAAAGATTCATTTGGTGAGTTAGAAGACTCAGTGGAAAGATTCTTAATTGCAAATCCAGAGAGAATGATAAGCAAACCACATAACACCGACAACAGCAAAGCCATAGAATATCATTTTATAGTAAATCGTGAGTCTTTAGAGAAGTACATGGGGCGCTTGGCATCATATTATTGGACTTATTCGTATTATTACGGCGATGGCGAGTCAGAGGACGGCGTTTTCCCTGAACCAGTAACAATGCAAGAATTTTTACGGGCAATTAATATTTTGGAGGATAGGGTTGATACGACCACTGATGAAGTCACCGCAACCATGGCAGCGCCGGAAGCATAAAACAGGAGGAACAATATGTCAAAAAGTATATCAAAAAAAAATTTCCAAGAATTAACTCGTGGGGTGGCAACCATGGAACTAGATTTCCTAGAACGACAACAAACTCAAAATTTAAATAATCTAGCAATTCAAGTTAGTCCCGGTATCGCCAACTTTTCTTTTAAACAATTAGATTTAGACAGGGAATTTATACAAAATCCAAACATTTTAGAAAATAACAAAGTAGGAAAATTAACAAATAAGGGCATAAATATAGAAAACAGGTTCTCAGAACTTGAAGATCCAATATACGACTTTGATGAAGCCCCAGACATATCAGTCCCAACAAGGCGTAGGGAATTTAAAAACTCTAAAAATTTTAGTCGTCGTATAAAGAACGCAAACAAAAAATTGAACAACAATCTAAAAAGGTATTAACAAATGTCAGGCACTGCAGGTGTAACAATATACGTTGAAGACCCCGATAAGTACGTTGCAGCAACAGCGCGACTTGCTCGTTTTTTATTAAATTACAATGTTTTGGAAAGCAATATCGCACCTTTTGCTTTACAATTAAGTGGTGCCGGGGAAGTTAGGTTTTTTGATACTTATGAACTTAGGTTTGGTGCAACTGATGCAGAGTCAAGAGAAAGGCTAATTTTTTCAATAATTAGGCTAAGAACCACCGATAGCCTTGGGCAAGCAATAGATGAATATTATTCATTTGAAGATGATGAAGTACACCCGCCACAGTCTCGGACGGACACGCTACGGTATGGTCAAGGTGAAGATGAATTTTTACAAAATTTATACGGCTTCGTGGAGCCCGAACTACAAATCTCTCTTGATCCTACACCAATTAACAATAACATACATCAAGCTTCAGTGCCAATCAGACCAATACCCTTTGATTCGCTATCGTCTCTTGGAGAAATATCTCAAGAGGGCTTTACAGTTTCAGCCGCAACGGGTTCTGTTACAGGACTAATTACTGAGCAGGCAGAAACAATTACAGATGTTGGAGGCGTGGTGGCAAGAGGAAGAAGAGACGCGGCTGGCGATGTGACAACGACTACAACAACTGGTGGCACTACGACTACAACGACTGTAACAACAAGCGGATATTAATATGAGCGTCAAGCAAACAAAAATAATAGATTTAAATTTATTCTCGGGTTCTTCTGAATTATTGAGACAAATAGCTGGCGGCTACTACCAAGACGCTGAGGGCACTGGTGAAATTACATTTTTTGACGCTGATATGACAGCAAACATAAGTGGAGTTGAGTCAGTTGAAAGATCTGAAGTAACTGGGGCAACTTTTGCAATTTTACCCAGAATTACATATTCAAATAGGCTATTCGTTGACGAATCATATGGGTTTGTATCTGATGAAGATTGGAGGACATTTATTGTCGGTGGTACATATGGCGACACAACATATTCGGGACTATACAATGAATCGGTATACGCCGATCATGTAAATGATACTCCATTACCATATGTTCCAAGAGAAATAGTTAATATTGCAGAAGATGTCCTAACCCCATCCTTGACTCTTACAACAGAGTATTATAATTATTATCCAAGATTTCAAGCAGAAGTTACTGGGCTTGAAAGCGCCCTTGAGGCACCAAACTATTATTTACTAGATAGTTCATCGTATTTGCAGCCAAGCTACAATTCAGCAATTGTACAATCTAAATATCAATATTCAAATCTAGAAAGTTTTCTATCTGATGAATATGTTAATTCTGAAAAAACAATTGATACAGACTTAGAAAATATTTTTGTTATTGACGGCGATGCTTTAGATGAAAATAATGGCGTCCGTCTGGATACTGAAGATTTATTAGAACATGGCGATTTTGATAGCGATCTTGGTTCTTTATATTCTCTCATGCCATTTGGAAATAAGCTAGAAATAGCATCCGAACTTGGCTCAGGCTCACTTGATTTTAGAGATATTATAAATAATAATAGTTTTCAAGTGAAATTTATAAAATTGCTGAAAGAGGCATTTCAGCAAGAATCAGGGTTACAAACCGCCACCACAAACTTTATTGTAAATACTCAGGCAGAGAGCAGCACTGGCATATTAACAGGTTCGCTTGAGACCACCACCACTGTTCCCGTCAATATTATAGATGTCCCAACCATGTTGGCGTATTCTTATAGAAACCCTATCGCTGAAACAACTAACATATCTGTTTTCAATTCTGGCTCTTATGAAAATGAAATAAATTATGCCATGGATACCACCGGTATGTATCGTTATGAAAATACAGAAACAAGTTTGTCGGTATTCAATGAATTTATGTTAGCTGCAAAAAACAAATTTGAAACCACAACCGAGACGACTACATTAGATAATTTTCTGAACGCAGCATCAAACTCAAAATACCATGAAACAATGGCATACAGAATAGAAAAAATAGGCGGACCACCAACTGGAGACTCCAGAACACAAAATACAATTCAAAACATATGGTTTTACAACAACGACTCGGCAATAACGTATCTTGATACACAAGTCAAATATGACACCGAATACACATACAAAATCTACAAATATGAATTAATACAAGGCTACAAGTATCAACTTTCAGATATGGCTATCACAAGACAATTGGCAGTTACATCGTCAGCCGAGGGGGACATATACTGTCTAGAATTTTACGATCCGTTTACCGGAATAAGAACTGAACGATTGCTGCCTGATGAGGGCTACCCGCCTGAGTTTGTCGCCAATATTCAGGCACGAGGTACAGCCTTAAACGAATTAAGCGGCGCGCTCACTGCTGCAAGAAATCAGTTAACTCAGTTTACCACAACAAAAACAACTTCCGGCTTAAACTCGGAATCCACAACTATTAAAGGAAATTCTGACAATGATGATGTCACAAACAGTGAATTTTATCAATCAGAGTTTCAAGATTATGATGCGTATCCTTATTATGTTTCCAGAATTACTTTCAACAATGAAGCGCTCCCAGAGCTTGGAGAAATTACTTTCAATTATTATTACTTTGGTCAGATGGCAATAGATTTTTATAAGGCTGCATTGGCTAGCGGAGCCACTGTTGAAAACTCCCTCGAGACCTTTAGAACATCAAACGGCGGCACGCTTGATTATGCTGCAGTTTCTAGTTTTAAAAGCATCCTATTTGATGAGATTGGCACACTGGAAGATAACCTTGAAGCAGTCACGCCATTATTACAAGAAACAGCGGAAACATTTTCAATTATTAATGAAACAAATAGTCTGGCAACAGCAGCACAGATAAACTCAACTTATCCACAATTAGCAGATTTTCGTGTAACGATTGAGCCTTCTCTTAAAATTGTAGAAATACCCATTGAACAAAAAAGCATGCGGATTGTTGACCACCCTCCCAATGATCTTGTTATAACACCACACCATTTGCTTGACCAGACCAACAGATTAGCATTTTACTGCAAATATGATACATTTTCAATGGACACCGTTACATACCCACAGACACTGAGACCGCAGGACGAGGAGAACAGATCTGCGTATCTGACTGGTCATGATTTTGTTGCAGTTTCAAAACAAACACAAGAATCAGTATCTCGTGCAAGATTTATTGAGGTGTATCGAACAACGACAAAACCAACAAGTTATGAAGATTTTCTCACGAATCCTAGAACAACAATTGATTTACGACAACCGAATGATGATATACCAACTGATCATTTGTTTGTAGAGAGGGTCCGAGAAAATACCATTTATTATTATATGTTCCGTGCTGTTAATGAAAATGGTGTGGCTGGTCAGATGTCACCAGTATTTGAATCTGAATTAGTGGACGACGGCGGTTATGTATATGGAAGATTTGAACAATATTCTGAGGACGAGTTACGACCTACTCCACAAAGGCAGCCACTAGCTGCAATTAAAAAACTATTTAGTGTCGTACCTAACATACAACATTTGCAGCTTGACTCAAGCGCGGCATCTTTTGTTAGCTCTTCTTCAACGCAGATTGACAACATTACATTGGGTGATTCAAATGTCGTTGACCCACTATTTAGTGACGATTCTGACAGATATTTTAAGATTCGCTTGACATCAAAGAAAACTGGTAGAAAACTAGATATAAACATCGGCTTCAAAAAGGAAGTGCGTAAATAACTTTAAGCCACTATTTATGTGAGAGAGGAAAATAAATGGGATTTTTAGACAACTCTGGCGACATCATACTTGACGCCGTATTGACAGATTTAGGCAGAAAGCGTATGGCTGACGGTAACTTTCGGATTACCAAGTTTGCCCTCGGCGATGATGAGATAGACTATTCACTTTACAACCCTAACCATGTTTCTGGCACTGCGTACTACGATCTAGAGATTTTGCAGTCTCCTGTCATGGAGGCTCCTACTAGAGTCCCCAGCGCGATTAAGTACGGCTTGTTAAGTATTACAAGAACTGATTTGGTTTACATGCCTACTCTACAAGTCAACGAGAAGCTAGACGGTAAATCACTTGTGAAAGAGGGCGGCGTATACTACCTCGCAGCTAATGCAGCAACTCACGAGAATCTACTTAGCAATAATGCCAATAAATCTAACAGATTCCTGCAGCCCAATACTAACAGCCCAACCTTCGCGATTGTTGTTGAAACTGGTATTTCTACCAACGAAAGACAATCAACATTGGAAAACAGAAACGCTTCCATTGTTCAAACAGGGCTCCTTGATATGAACTTTGAGGTTAAGTTTGATAATAGATTTATTGCTGGACCCCGTACAATTGTAGGCGGGAAACTAGCGAATGATTCAGATAACAACCTACAGATGCGCCTTGACACATTTGCAATTCAATCTGGCGTTTCATCTCTTGATTTTATTGAAAACTACTCTACTGCAATGTCTAGAGGAATTCCAAATGAAATTGCAAGAAGAGGAAATTCTGCAACGGGCAACAACTTTTCTCAGTTTGAAGGACCACGCGGTACTGTAACTGCATTAACCTTCAGTCCAAGTCTTGAAGTTAACGCAGAGGGCACAACGTCCCCATCATTCTATACTCTATACGGCAGAACAGGACAGTCTGCAAGTAGCTTAAGTCTTGGAGGCTCCAGCAATTACGATGTCATTGACACCACAGTTTACGTGAGAGGTATGGCAAGCGGAGCCCAATTACAAATTCCATTAAGAATAATTAGATTAGCGAGCTAACGGAGAACTAAATGCCTATCAATTATGAGCCAATAAATAATCAAACAGATGTTGCGACAACAAGGACGTTGTTGCATGAGGTAATTCCTCTAACAGGTACGTTAGTTAGTGGCACCTATGGTGTATTCCCTAACGATCCAAATGTTAAGAACTACTCACATGGACAATTTCAGTCCGTCTACGACTACCCATTCCTTAGCTCTTCCGCAAACCATATTTTTGATTTGACAGTTGGCTATGATGAGAGTTCTTCCCTGTCAGGCTCAGCAGCAGCACTCCAAGAGACAAAAAAGATTAATATGTATAACCAGATGTCCCAAGTTCTTCTTGGATACACTGGCTCAGCCAATACAGTTCGTAAGTTTGAGAGCGACTTAACACTTGATGCTGTAAACTCCATGAACGAAGTGTTCTTTGTTAACTTCTCCAGACTTATTACCAAGGATCAAATTAAGAAAGGCTCATTCAGCATTACCCTTTTGACTGGTGCATACTCTGGTAATTCAATCACTGGCGTTGGTGCGCTCACGTACACCGATGCACAAGCCAGCGATACCCAAGGAACTCTTAATACTGTTGGTGGCGACTATGGTGTTTTAACAAGTGGCACTGGCGCTACGGCACTTACAGGCGGAGTTGTCTTTTACCAATCCGGTCTTGCAATTTTGACTGCTTCTGCATTTAGTGGTAGTGAATATGGTCCTCCCGCAACTTTCTATTCTGATGGTGACATAACTTGGAGCACAGTAGAAGAGTTATTGACTGGTTCTGCAATCTCTGCATCCTGTGACGCATTCCGTCAAAGAGTTGATAACATACAATTTAACAACACAACCGAAATAAATTCTAAAGTTTACTTCTGTCGTGCTCCACACAACAAGTTCAACTACTCTAGTAACCCAACATACGTTAACAACGGTGCAATCAGAGTCAAAAACAATACGCGCTCAAACCCACCGCTTGCTTATATAACGACGATTGGTTTGTATAACTCTTCAAATGAACTCCTCGCCGTGGCTAAGCTTTCCGAGCCTTTGCGCAAGGATCCCACAAACGAGCTAACTCTCCGCGTCAGGCTGGACTACTAAGGAGGGCAAGATGTCCCTCAAGCGGTTCGGACACAGTGACTTAATAAGAAATGCCATGAGGGCTTTCCCTCATAATACATTTTTTATTTACTCTTCTTCAGTCTACTATGACAATAGACCTATTGAAAGCGGTAGCTACAGCAGCGATATTCTATCTGCTTCTGGCGGCTTGAGCCTATATGAGTACAATGTTGACCGTCAAGGCGAGCTTTCTTGGACAGATAGGCAAGATGACACGAGTTGGGCTGATAGTGCTGGCACCAATAGATTAATAACACCATATGTCATAAAGTCTAGCACCAGACAATACCTCAAAGCAAGCCAAAGATCAAGAACCATAACAGAAGGAACTGGTTTTTCAATCTCTGCCACCGGTCCTATGCAAGATGTGTCAGATGAATACGCTAGAGCATCAAACGGTGATGTGCTCACTGGTTCTTCATACGTGATGTCTGCATCAATTACTAGAGAATTGATGACAACTGCTGGCGATACTGGCTCAATTTCAACTAGAGCGCAGCCGGTAAATAGGCATTATTATGGACTTCGCAATTCACTTAACTTTTACGGCACACGCTCTCCACACTACTTTGTTAATTTTTCAGCATCAAATCTTGGAAGTTGGAATAAAGATGAGCAAACAATTAATCTAATATCAATACCAAAAATATTTTATGGTTCTCGTATCAAGCCCGGTAGCATGTCTCTTAAATTTTACATTACTGGCACACTAGTCGGCGAACTTAAAGATGAAAAGTATAACGGAGAACTTATACAAGTTGGACCTGTTGGCTCTAATGGCTCTGGATCTGTTGCCGGTGTAGCTATGTATGAAGAAGGCTTTGCGCTTCTTACAGGTAGCTGGTTTTTGACTTCTGATAACTATGATTTTGGAGGCTCCTCTACCAAGAAAGCCCAATGGCTTGACTATGCTGCCGGTGCTAATGACGGTTCTGGCACCTCTACTTCTTCATCTTTCGGACTGGATTTTAAGGGGCACACAGAGACGCAAGTCCTTACAATGTATGCTCATGCTCGCCGAGGTGAAGTAAACTTTTCAAACAACCCAACATTCCTTGATTACGAGGACGCACAATATAAGATTTATCAAACCTCTTCAAATACATTTCAGGAAAAAGACGACATTAGAATTAAAAACACTGTGTCGTCTAGTTATGCAGGCTTTGACGCACCGTTTGAAAGACAAGTATATGTTTCGCGTATTGCTATTTATGATGATGATAAAAAGCTGATTGGCGTAGCCACACTTTCAAATCCCGTGCTTAAGAAAGAAGCACAAGATTTATCATTCAAATTAAAGTTGGATATTTAATGAAACCTATTGTTATCGTGTCACCTTGGTTTACCAAAATGATGTCAATCGTAATAGATGTATATGCTATTACGATTTTTCCATTTATTATTTCTAGAGAGCCAATGGATGCTGGCACACTAAATCATGAAACCATACATATTAGACAGCAACTAGAATTGTTGGTTATTGGCTTTTATTTATTATACGCCGCATATTACTTGATTGGGCTAGCAAAATATAAAGATAAACAAAGGGCTTACTTTATGATACCATTTGAGCAAGAAGCCTACACTAATGACCAAAACTTGGATTACCTCAAAACAAGAAAGGCATATAGTTGGCGAAGGTTTAAAGTTTGATTTTAGGTATAGATGTATCAACAAGTATTACAGGTTTTGCGATTGTTGATAATGATGGAAAAATTATTTTATCCGAGGCTTGTGATCTAAGAAGGCACAAAGACTTTTTTTCTAAGTGTCTCGCGATAAGAGAACATATTCTTGACATTTGCGACAAGCATTGCGCTTTGTTAAACGGAGAGGGAATAGAACATATTTATATTGAGCAGCCATTTACATTCTTCAACTCTGGAGGCTCTTCTGGCAAGACGATGGCAGCACTTCAGCGCTTTAACGGAGTTGTCTCTTGGATGATCTATGAGTGTTTTGAGATTGAGCCGCGCTATCTGGGAGCGACACAAGCACGCAAACTTGTAGGTATTAAGGTCCCCCGAGGAGAGAAAGCAAAGAAGGTCGTGATGGAGCACCTGCTCGCGACCGAACCAGACTTCAAGATCCAGTATACCACCAAGGGCAATCCCAAACCACAAGAATTTGACAGAGCCGATGCACTCGTCATCGCGAGAGCAGGACTCCAAGATATCTGGGATAAAAAGCTTGCCGAAGAGTGATCAGTATGTTACTTTACAGGTATGAACAAAACGATCGCCAAGAGCATTCTCCATGAAACGCTTGGAGGATACTGGGACAAGGGCTCCGAACTTCTTTTCTCGTGCCCTTCGTGCAATCATCACAAACGCAAGTTCTCTATTAACTTGGACAAAAATGTGTTTAAGTGTTGGATTTGTGATTATCATGGTCGTAATGTTAGGCGCGTTATTAGACGTTATGGTTCGTATACTCAACTACAAAAATGGGACCAGATTACAGACCGATCAGATCTATCGAGATTTGATGACCTTTTTAATGAGGCAATCGTTGAGCAATCTGAGGAGAAAATTGAACTCCCATCCGAGTTTGTAAGTCTAGCAAACAAAAACTTGCCGCTATCAGCAAATCGTGCATTACGTTATCTTGCAGAACGTGGATTGTCAAGGTCTGACATCCAGCGCTGGAAGATTGGCTTTTGCTATGATGGCGAATATGGTGGCAGAATCATTGTGCCATCATTTGGAACCACAGGCTATCCAAATTATTTTATTGCCCGGTCTTATGTCGGACATGGAATGAAGTATAAGAATCCACGATCATCAAAGAACGTGGTGTTTAATGATCTATTTACCAACTGGAACGACGACCTTGTGATCGTTGAAGGAGTATTTGATGCTATTAACGCAGGAAACGCTGTGCCTATCTTGGGGTCTACATTACGGACAGACTCCGACCTATTACGAAAGATTGTACGAAATGACACCCCGTGCTACATCGCCCTCGATCCTGATGCGGCTGCTAAAGAGCGCCGCATTATCCAAACGCTTATGCGTTACGATGTGGAACTCTATAAAATCGACGTAAGCGGATACGATGATGTAGGCGAAATGCCTAAAGACATCTTTGAGCAGCGCAAAAAGTCTGCCAAATTTATTGACAGAGACAACTATCTTCTGTTAGACTTGTTGTCAGCAGTATAGGAGGTAACGTGAGCGAAGATGTAAAAGACTACATCAACAATGTTTTAGACGAGCGCCGCCAAGAGTTTGGCGGCAAAGCTGTATGTCCTTTTGCAGCGCCAGAGTTAAAAGCCAATAAACTTATGATAGTAAGGGTTGGCGATAAAAGCTTGGCTGATTTGATAAATGATTTTCACGAATCAGATTATGAGTCTGCCCTCTTCATAATTGAAAAAGACATACCCGCAAAGCAGACAAAGAAGTTTCAATACTTTGTAAATCAATTATTGAAAGAGCAAGGTCTAAAGGATTATAAAAACATTTGTTTCAATCCAAACGACGATGTAGACATAGATGGCTACAACCCACGCTCCCTATCTCCCTACTTTATGGTCAACATAGCAGACAAGAAGGTACTATCAAAAGCCCACCGCGCTCTTAAGAAAACAAATTATTATGATAAGTTACCAGAGAAGTACAGAAAGTTCCTCAATCTTAAAGATAAGTAAACTATTTATTGTGATTTTGTAAGGACGCCCCCGATGAGACACACGTTCACCAGAGAACAAATAAAAAGAATTATTATTGAAGAATTGGAAGAATCTAAAGTAGCAGATGCAGCAGAGGAAATTGTAGATGAATTGGAGTCTATGCTTACAGAAGCAGATGAGTCAACGCTAAAAAAAATCTATGATAAAATATTTGCAAAGTCTAAAAAAGAAAATATAGATGCTGATAAGCTAGCCATACAGACTTGGAAGACATCACAAAGAAGACGTAGGGCTAAAAGTTTTCTCGCTGGTATGACACTAGCTGCTTTTCTAGGTGGCTTACAGGCTGCTCAAGACGCCCAAGGCGAAGCCGCTGCACAAGCAGCATCGGCAAGAAAAACCACCCAAACTGCTCTAACAAATATTGAACAGCAGCAGTCCACAGATGCCATAGAACAATTAGATGGAAAATTGTCTGTTTCAAACAACTTTGTTTGGACTTTGAGCCCCGAAGATCAGCCTAAAACTATGGATGATATGGTTGCAGCGATGGAGCCCGGAAAAGGCGACGGACAAAGTAAACTACAGAATTATCCCCTATTTCAGGATTATAATTTAGGTAGAGTGGAAATGTTATCACAAGAATATGGCGTCGTTCTAAAACTGAAAGATGATATCCAAAAACAAATAGAGGCAGGTGTTCAAAATAAAAAGGATCTAAAGCCTATGATTGATCTTTCTACCGTAAGAGATCCTGATCGCTCGGTTGAAGAGTTTGCCAAAATATACAAGCAAATTTACGATATACCAGAATTTGACCCATCAAAAGTTGATGAAGAAGATATTGGCGGGAACGCCGATCAGGTACGAAAGAGAACCGGTGGCGGTATACAATTTATCAAATTTGGTAGAGGAAGAAGCATGGGCTTTGAGACCTACCCCTTACTTGATCTTGTGAACCCAGAACTTCCAAATGAAAAAATGTCTGCGTCACAATACTACGTCAAGCTTTTCAATGAGGTCACAGGGCAAAATATTGAGCCATAAAGCTTGCACTATCACCCCACTCGTGTTATAATATAGTTGGAGGTAAGATGAACAAGCTCATCAAGAAGGCAGCGTGGATCGCAGGATTTGTGGTAGTTTACCAGATTTCCTACGCAGTATTCACTATTATGTTTGAAATGACTGGGGTGGCAAATTGAAAATCGCACATATTGCTGATACTCATATCAAGAACCTAAAGTATCACGAAGACTACCGCGCCTGCTTTGAGCAGATGTATCAGACCTTGCGAGAGCAGGAAGTAGACTACATCGTTCATTGTGGCGACATTGCACATACAAAGACACAGATCTCTCCAGAGTTTGTGGAGATGGCGTCTGACTTTTTCAGCAATCTTGCCGAGATTGCGCCAACATACATCATTCTTGGCAATCACGATGGTAATCTGAAAAATAGTAGCCGCCAAGATGCTATCACTCCTATTATTCAGGCTCTTGACAACACTTCAATTCATCTGCTAAAGAATGCAGGAGAAGTTGTGGTTGATGACAACTTAACCCTCAATGTCCTCTCTGTCTTTGACCGAGACAACTGGACAGACCCAAGCGATTATGATAAGATTAACATTGCTTTGTATCATGGCGCTATCTCTAACTGTCAGACAGACGCTGGCTGGACTATGGAGCATGGCGAAGATAACCTTTCTATCTTTGAAGAGTTTGACTTTGCAATGCTTGGCGACATACATAAGCGACAGTTTTTGGACAAGGAGCAGCGTGTTTACTACGCAGGCTCTACAATCCAGCAGAACCACGGCGAAGAAGATGATAAGGGTTTCTCTGTGTGGACAATTAATTCCAAAGACGATTGGTTTATTGAACACTTTACTCTACAGAACCCACGACCGTTTGTTACTGTAGAATTGACACGTACTGGCAAAATCCCTCGTAGAGCCACCGTACCACCAACTGCTAGACTACGCTTAGTTAGTGATAACAATTTGCCTCTTGATGTAATGCGCAAGGCAGTAGATGTCGCAAAGCACAAGTTTAAGCCAGAGTCTATCTCATTCCTTAATCGCGCAGCAGGTAAGCGTGGTGATGTTGAAGAGTTGACTGACGGTCTTGCCATGCAGAACTTGCGAGACCCAGAGGTACAACAAGAGTTGATCTCCGAATATCTCAAGGACTATCAGGTCAAGCCCGATACCCTATCCACAATTTACGAGCTGAATTCAAAGTATAATCAACAGGTTGAGTCAAAGGAGGACATTTCCCGAAACATTAATTGGGCTCTTGCTAGTTTTGAATGGTCTAATCTATTCAACTATGGTGAGGACAATTCAATTAATTTCCAAAACATCAATGGCATCACGGGTATCTTTGGTAAGAACTTTTCAGGCAAGTCATCTGTTATTGACGCCATTCTATTCACGATGTTCAACACCACGTCAAAGAACGAGCGCAAGAACGTCAACGTTGTAAACCAGAACCGTGACTGGGGCGAAGGTAAATTAGTCATTACGATTGACGATAAGACCTACACAATCCATCGCAAGGTTACCAAATATGTAAAGAAGGGCAAGGAAGGCGAAAGTATTGAAGCAAAGACAGAACTAGATTTTTCTGTCTATGATGCTGTGCTTGACGAAACTACCTCCCTAAACGGCACTACTCGTAAT
>Ga0209348_1000917_pt1 | contig 14807 bp, 20 predicted proteins | sample ETNvirenome_2_30_FD_184065 | JGI IMG/M metagenome (GOLD analysis project Ga0209348, IMG submission 184065) | Marine viral communities from the Pacific Ocean - ETNP_2_30 (SPAdes) (version 2) | ecosystem: Environmental > Aquatic > Marine > Oceanic | place: Pacific Ocean | collected 2013-06-22 | reverse complement strand
TTTTGGTTTAAAGTATTTAAGATCTTTCCTTGCTTTTAACGAAAGTGGGTACTTAAAAAGATTAGATTTACTAACAAAATTATAATTTTTATGTTCATCACTTAATGATACTCGATTATTATAAAGGGTAGTTGTATAGAAAACTCTATTTTTTATCTTTCTAATTAATTTTAATGAAGAAACTTTTATACCCGTTTCTTCTTCAAATTCTCTTTTAGCACCTGCTAGTAATGTTTCACCTATTTTAATATGTCCTCCCGGTAGTTCAAAAGTATTATCTTTATTTTGTAAAATTAAAATTTTATTTTTATAAAAAGCAATAATTTTAGCTGAAGTATCGCTATCATCTTTGGGTCTCTCAAATAAAAGTTTGAAACTAGGTAACGTCATATAAATATTTATAAAGAGTTTTTTGGAAGTAAAATGATATGTCAGGACTTATTACAATGTTATTATCAACGCTTGGTGCAACCGGGATGGGCTCTATGCTTAAAATTCTCGGAGGTATTTTTCAAAGTATTTCAGCAGCTAAAGAGACAGCAGCTAAAAGAGAGCTTGTTAGAGACATGGCAATGCATAAAGCAGATGTTGACTTTCAAAAAGCAGTATTTGGAGACGCTAACGCAGACCATGGTATGTTTACCCGTCATACTCGTCGGCTTATTGCTCTTATCGGGATGTCAAACTTCGCGGTCATTTCAGTTCTCTGCACCCTCTTCCCAGGAGTTGAATTGGTCACATTCACCCCTCCCGAATCAAAAGAAGCCTTCTCCCTCCTTTGGGGACTTATTAAATTCCCCTCCGGGAGTGATATCACAACGGTTATCACAACGGGACACATTTCTCTTGTCTCGATCGCCACTCTGGGAGCAATCGTCGGATTCTACTTTACCCCAGGTGGAAAATAAAAAATAGCATTCTAAATATTTCAGATGATTAAGAAGTTAAAAGATAATGCTTTGATTGTTTTTGTAAGTTTATCAATAATATTATTAGGTAGCATTATATTAAGTCTATTAACACCGGTTCCAGGAGAGATGGAGTTAGTAAAAGAAATTATAGAGACTGAAGTTTATACAACAGATAATTCCGATGAAATAGCAATGTGGACTTCTTTAGTAAATAGAGTAGATCAAATAGAAATTGATATAAAGTTATTAAAGAAAGCTTATGATAATGATCAAATTACTACTCTTATACAAGAAAATGATGACGGTGGTACAATAATTAATTATCCACCTAAATGGCGTTTTGAATTAAAATCACCAAGTTCTTATTAATTTTTATATTTTTTTTCACTTATATAAATAACAATAAAACTTAACGTAAAAATTCCTAAAAGTAAAACTATCTTTATCATTTTGTCTTTAATCTATACACTTGATCCCAACCTTCTCCAGGATCATTTTCAGATAAATCTATAACTCTTTTTTCCATTTCTTTATAGTAAAATTCTAGTTGGGTACCCTCATTAAGAATTTTCTCTATAGTTAATAATGCTTGTTTCCATTCCCTATTTTTATAATACTCTAAAAATGTATTATGCAATATATGGTCGAATTTATCTAAAACTGTATATACATATTTACCTTCTTTTTTACCTTTTACTGCAATTTTATCTAACTCAATAAATTTAAATTTATCTTCAATATGTTTTATAGTTTCTTCACCTAATAATATACCCACACCATATGACTTAGTTTGTCCTTCAAGTCTAGCTGATAAATTTACAGCATCTCCTAAACAAGTATAATCGAATCTTTGGTCAGATCCCATATTACCTACCACAACAGTTCCAGTATTTATACCAATTCCTATTGCAAGTTCTTTTTTACCTTCTTCTACTAATTGTATATTAAGTTTTTCTAACTCAGATTGCATTTTTATTGCTACTTCTATAGCTTTAATTCTATGTGATGTCTTATCTTCTGGTATAGGTGCATTCCAAAATGCCATTAAAGCATCTCCAATATATTTGTCAATGGTACCACCTGATTCCATAACTATTTGTGTCATAGGTGTTAGGTATCTATTAATTAAATCAGTTAATCCTTGCGGATTATCTTTAAATTGTTCACTTATAGTAGTAAATCCTCTTATATCTGAAAATAATATAGTTAAATCTTGTGTATCACCGCCTAACTTTAACATATCTGGGTTCTTTTGAAGTTTCTTTACTATTTCAGGAGCAAGATAATGTTCAAATTGTTTTTTAATAAGCATTTTTCCTTTATATTCATGAATGAATCTTAAAAATATAGCAACAAAAAATACTAAAAATGAACCGTATAAAGGATAAGAAAAATCAATCAATAAATTTTTATTACAAAACAACCAAAAACCATATATAGGTAAACTTATTACAACTGTACTTATAAGAATTATATTTACCGCCCATAAAAAATATAAAGCTGATAAAGTTAAAAATAAACTTAATATTAAAGTAAAAATTATTTCATATAAAGTTGCCTCAACCGGTCTTATTAATGCATTATCATTAGCTAAAGTTTCTATAACTTGCATATTTAACTCATGTCCATTGCTAATTGATATAGGAGTAGCGACGGAATTAGATAAACCTTCAGCAGTTAAGGCTATAACAGCTATACGTTCGTTAATTTTAGACCAATCTTTATCAGTAACTGAAATTTTATCAAATTTAGTATCAAAATTAATCCAAACCCTTGCATTTTCATCAGTTTTAAAAGTACCAATATTTCTTAATCTAATAGCATTTACCCCGGCATGATCAGTTTTAACTTGATACGATTTATCGCCACCTAAAACTCTTAATACCTCTAACGGTAAAGTTGGATAAACTTCACCTTTAACTTGTATCATTAAAGGCATTCTTCTTACCACACCATCCAATTCAGGGGCAGTAACAGTCATACCTACCCCTACAGCATGATTCGCAACTATATCAATTGGTCCTATACCGTTAGGGTAATCATATAACCAATCATTTAATTCTACTGACCCTATTGCAGTTATTTTTTGAGAAACTAGTTTGCCTTTACCTTGAATAGCAGCAGATTGAGTAGTAACAACTGGTAATGCGAATAAAGTAGTTTCGAATATATCATCACCACCTAATCTATCTTCTTCTGCAAATAAAATTGGTACAACAACTAATGCAGCTCCATTCATATAAGCTCTTTCAATATATGAAGAAATTATATCTCGTTTCCATGGCCATTGTCCGTGTAGTTCTAAACTTGATTCATCTAATTCAATTATTGTAAATAATTCAGATGTATTTACATTTTGTGTTTTTTGATAATAATCTAAACTTTTAAGTCTTAATATTTCTACAGGATAAGGGTCATAAATTCGTATACCTGCAAAAAATAAAGCAAATAATAAACAATAAATGATAGGTTTTAATTTTTTTAACTTCATTGTTGTATAATATTTATTGATATGCTACCACCTGCGTTTAAGGTGCCTTCTGTTATAGCTCCTCTATTATCGTATTTTAATGATACATCGGAATCAGATGGTACTACAAGTTTTACTTTATTTTGATCGTCAGATATAAATGTAGCTTTATTATCTTCTATTACGAAAATTCCTTTATTTTCTTCTGATGCTTCAATTAAAAATGCTTCTTCAAATAACTCAGCATCATTATTTTGTTTATCTACTTCTTCATCATTAGCTTCTTCATTTTCATTTTTTTCATCTATATTATCTAATATATTTTGGATACGTCTACTATTATCTATAGTTGGTGCTGAAGGAGCGTTAAATGTTGATGTCACTGTACTCACTTGAAAAGCTTCGGTTAATATAACCTTACCTATAGCATTGGATATTTCAATAGAACCTGTGTATTGATTACCACTACCATCAATTGAAGGTAAAAGAGTAAACTTACTTTTACCAGTTTCACTTACCGTAACTTCAAAATCAGTCCCTCTAACTGATACCGAAGCTGTGGGAGTTGTTATTTTAATATTTTCTTTATTAGCAATTAAACCTGATGTATAACGTAAGGTACCTAAAGAAGCTTTTAAATTTACTTTACCTTTGTTACTACTGTTATCATAAACAAATTCATCTATATATAAAGACGAATATTCAGAAATAGTTACTTTAGTTTCATCTAAAAATATAATTCTAACTATACCGTCTAATGTTTCGATTTCATCATCCATCTCAACGCTGGTACCCACTTCAGTTAAAATTTTATCAGTACCTCTACTAATTTGAGCTTGTTGAGTTTGAAAGGAAACCTCTCCAACTTTACCAAAAGCAGAAGAGGTTAATAAAATAAAAACAAAAACTAAATTATGGATTTTCGTTCGTAATCTGTACGAAATCAGGTGTTGCAAATGTTTGCGTATAACTTCCATCAAAATTACTTATAGTACCAAGTCCTTCTAAACCACTATATCCTGAACCGTCTGATTGAATAATAGTAAATGTAGTATCATGACCATAATGAGTTAATTCTAAGATTTGATTTTCTGAACCAGATTGTACTAACTCTAAATTATTATTATCACCTTGAATTTGAACTGTAGAGCTATGTCCTACACCTAAGTTACCGCCTTCTTGAATTGAATCAATCGCATTGCCGCTTCCTATAACTGTAATATCAGAAACTGCTCCTATGTTATCATTTAAATAAAGATCGATACTGTTATTACCGCCAGTTACGAAATTTTTAATTTGTGATTGTGATATAAGAGAAGGGTCATCAGTTGTATCATCTTTTGAAATAGTTAATGAATTACCACTACCAACAAAGACGCTATCAATTGTATTTTGGTCACCTGTAATAAATAAATCCTGGGAATTACTATTACCTTCTATATATAAATCAAAATCTGTTTGATCTCCGTCATATTCAATGTCTAATGTATTTCCATTACCGAGTTGACTAATATCAAAATCGCTATTATCCCCTGCAATAGTAGAAATATCAGTTGAATCTCCAATTTTATTACTAGATCCTACCTGTGTAATATCAAATGTCCCGGTAGTACCTTCCTGTTCTAAATAAATTTCATTATTAGCAAATACTAATGATGAAGTTAAAAATAATATTATTAGTGGTGTTTTTATCATAAAAATATTTATTAAAAATACACCTAAAATAATGATTTATTCTTTAGAATCGGTGCTTAATTTTAAAATAGGTTCAGGAGGTATAACTGGTTCTGGTTCAATAAACTCCCATAAACCTTTTTCATCACCTTGTATCATTAAATGAATTATACAAGCATCTATTGCTTTTCTAGTTGCCATAGATACTCTTTCATTTCTTGCAAAACCTATTTCACCTTCACCGGGCTGGGTATCCATATCCCAGTATCTAAATAAAGAAGCTCCTGTACTTACACTTAAAATAGTTTTACTTACTGTACTTGATAATAAAACTTCTCCTGACTTTACGCTTACAAATCTCATTGATACTGTTACATTATCTTTTCTATATTGTTTACTAGCACCAATACCTAAATAACTTGCTCCCATACCACCTGATACTATATTACTTTCATAAGAAATAATACCACCTTCAACTAACATACCTGCAAATAATAATGAAGGTAAATCTTCTTTTTTATCACTATAAGTTCGTCTATTAGTTTTTATAATATTACGCTCATTAAGAATGTTTGCAATATTTGATCTTTCTACAACTTTAAACCATTTACCATTACCAGCTTCCATTAAAGATTCAATAACCCAAGCTTCCCCTCCTTGTGTAACTGCAGAAGAAAAAGATGCAAAATTATCTGTAGACTTTCTTTGACCCGTTAAATCATTAAATGAATAAACTGCCACGTAAAGAGGCGCAGGTTTTATTTTTTTCATTTCCCCTTGCTTAATCATATAAGGTGGAGGTTGTATATAGGGACTATTATATGTCGGTGTAGATACACAACCAACCATAGTCAATAATAATATGCTAATAAAAAATTTAATCATCATCACTTGTATCAACTGATGTAGGAGTAGGTATATATAAATTACCAATTGGTATAATAATACTTGTCGATGTACCGTCAGTTAAATCGTTAATAGTTAAATATATTTGATCATCTGCTGATTTGTACCAGTTAATAGTATTATTTTCAATTGTAAATGTACCTGTTTCTAATCCATTATCAGCAAATAATTGCTCCGTAACTTGTTTTGCTAACTCAGAATAAATCCTAGCTTGCAAACTGTTTAAAAATGTATTTAAAGCAGATCTATCTTCAGCTAACTGAGCTTGTAACTCAGCAGATTCTATTTCATCTGCTATAGCTTTTTTTCTATTAAAAGATATTTGCTCTAAAGTTAAAACATGAGCTGAATAACCTTGACCTGTAAACGTAGGCGATTTAAATTGAAATACTAATTCGCTGGCAAATATAGTTAAAGGTAATAGCGAAAATAGGAGTATATATTTCATAAAAATTATTTACTCTCATTGATTATTTTTTCAAGCTCTTCGTTCTTTTTTTCAAATTCTCTCTCTAATCTTTCTTTATGCTCTTGTTGTTGCAAGATCATTTTTAATTTAATACTAAGACGAATCATGTCATTATCTAACATTCTAACTTTATCAATTAATCCAATAAGAGTTTTTTTAGAGTCACTAATAGTAGGAGATATTTCTTTAGTAACCCATTTCCAAACATAATATACAAAGTAACCTAAACCTATAGCAGCTATAACAGGGAAACCAAAATCATTAACTAATTTTGAAAAATGATCTATTGTTGCGTCGTTCATTATTAATCCTTTCTTGCATCTTCTTTACCTTCTGAAGCTGCTATTCTATCTAAGTTAGGCTCAACTTTAAATGCATGAGAAATTAAAGTATCAATTTTAACTATTTCATTAGTCATAACATCAACTCTATTTTGTAAGCTTCCAATCATTCCACCTAAACCTGCAACAGATCCTTTTACTCCGTCTAAAATAAATTTTAGAATGATAAAAATAAATAACCCACCTACAAGAGCCCCGGCAATCGGAAAGCCAACTTCGGTCATAAATCTTATAAAACCACTCATATATAATTATTTATTACGTTGACTTATATTTCCCTATAAGTAAATAATATGGTAAGGTTTAGATTTATATTATGGAACAATTGATATTACACTTGACGGGAGATTACTTGTTACAAAGTGATTGGATGGCTTTACATAAAATTAAAAATAATAGAGCTGCTGCAACTCATGCGTTCGTTTATTCGTTGCCGTTTTTATTATTACAGCCTTCATTTGCTGCTTGGTTTACTATTTTCTTTACCCATTTCTTAATTGATAGATTTGGTATTGCAAAATATATTGCTTTCGCTAAAACAAAAATTGCCCCATGCAAATATTGGCCTAGTTGGAAAGATTGTGAAACAAATGGATATCATAAAGATGTACCTGTATGGCTTTCAACTTGGTTACTTATTATTACAGATAATACATTACATTTAGCAATTAATTATCTTTCACTTAGATACCTATAATAAAAAAACCCTGCTAACTAGTTAACAGGGTTTTAAAATAAAGCAAAAAAATACTACTTTTTTGCTGTAGGTTTTCTACCTCTTTTAGTAGCAGGCTTTTTATCTTCCTTTAACTCATCAACTTTAGCATCAATTTTTGCAGCAAGTTCTTTTGCTTCTGCAACTACTGCATTTACTTCAGCTAAATGTTTTCTAGTAACTAAAGCTCCGACTATGAAACCAGCTACGAATACTACTAATACAATTAATGTGCTCATATTTTTTATTTATCCTTTTTATCTTTTGTTTTCCAGAAGTACTCTTCAGTATCACCTAAACGATATTCGTAACCGCTTTCAACTTGATAATATTCAGTACTAACTAAAAAGTCTGGCATCTTAGGAGTTTTAGGAGTAAGAGAATTATCATATACTCTCATTCTATTGTTTGGATATAAACAATATTGTCCATTTTCTAACTCTAAGCAATTAAATGATTTATGTTCAGCAGGTACTTCAGCGCAACTATAGTCTATTTCATCAGCCGAATCGTGATAATTATCTAAAGTAAATAAATAAGTACCTTTCACTACGTCATGTGATCGTGTAAATATTTCAAAATCCATACTACCAATAAATTGTTTATATATACAAGTTACACCGTAATCCATACAGTTCCAAAATTGTAAATCATGCAAAGGATAATCTTTATTTGGTTTTTCGGGTGATGATACAAAAGCACTAATTGGAAGTTTATCAAACATTGCCCCATATTCAGGTAAATACGTTTCAAAATAAAATGCTCTACCAACTATACTTTTCGCTGTTACCCAGTGACCTTCAACAAATTCTCCATGACCAGATTTACCATCATGTAAAAATTCTTTCCTAACCCAAACTTTATTGTTTGGTAAATTACATATTAATTGTGCCATTTAATTACTTACTCCGTTTGGTGTTAAAAAACTACTGTTATGAATCATTTCGTTATAATATTTTAACCCTTCCATTCTATCAAAAGGATCATCATTAATATCAATTGGTAAATAATGACCATCAGAACAGAAATGAAATCCAATAGTTCCTGATGGATATGTAGGTACTAAAGTATAGTAATATCTTACAGCATTAAAATACTTACGTTTAAACTCAAACATATCATTTATTAAATCTTTATTATAGAACATACTCTCTGATTGTGATATAACAATACCGTTAGGTTTTAAAGCCCTTTTAAGATTTTTATAAAATCCTTCTTTAAATAATGACTCACCTACACTAAAAGGATCTGTAGAATCTATTATAATTATATCATAAAAATGCGAAACATTTTTAATAAATTCTGCCCCGTCTTCATTTAGTATAGATACTTTACTATCATTTAAGCCGCAGGATATATTAGGAAAATGCTTTTTACATATAGTAATAACTTCTTGATCTATCTCAACAAGATCAATTAATTTAACATGTTTATACTTTAGTATCTCACGTACAGCGCCACCATCACCGCCACCAATAACTAAAACATTATCAGGTGTATTATGCGTACGTAAAGGTACATGAGCTATCATTTCATGATAATTAGCTTCATCAAATTCAGTTAATTGAATAACTCCGTCTAGTTTTAAAAGTTTACCAAATCGTTTTGTATTATATACTTCAATATGCTGATATTTTGAATGAACTTCTTCTAAAAGTTCACCTTCTATAAGAATAGTACTACCATTCTTTTTATCCCAACTATCATCTATAATCATTGACGTTCACTTACGTTTGTTATACACACTTCCGCTTCGAAAAACTTTTTACTAAATACTTTAACTTTTTTTACATCATACCATTTGCATGAAAAAATATCAAGATAAGCAGCATTGGTATTATTAGCAAAATGACCCGATACTAAAGAAGTTTCAATTAGTTGAGTCATAGAAAATCCTGTAACTTTTGGATCATCACCAAAATGAACTACTTGACAGTCTCCATATCTTTTCATATCAATAACATTATCACAAAGCTCTTTTACATATTCTTTAATCTTATCTGCATCGCGTATCGTATCTGGATTACAATTATACAGATCTAGCGACAAAGACATACCCCATAATTCGTCTTTATTAAATTCTTCTTCTGTCATACTTTACCTCTTTTTATACTTTTCGTTTTTACTTTTTTTGATTGAAATGCAACTGCTAAGCTATTTTTAATTCTATTATGATCAACTTTATTATCACAACTAAAAACATCAACCGCAACATAATTAAACTCTGGCCAAGTATGAATACTAATATGACTTTCAGTAATAACTAATACACCAGTTAAACCAACAGGGTTAAATTCATGAAATTTTTCAGCTACTATAGTTGCTTGAGACATTTCAGCAGCTTTTACAAATACACCTTTAACAAAATTAGTATTTTTTATGATATCTTCATTACAATCATAAAATTCTATTATTTGGTGGTTAGCTAAATATTTCATTTACACTTTCAAAGCCATATCCCATATAACTAATTGAAGTCTAGGACTAAATTTAAAATGATATTGTTTACACAAATCAGCAACCATAGCAGATTTAGCAGTATGTTCTTCTCTACTACCACAACAAGGCATTAACCATATTTTTTCATGATCAACATAACCTGGGTCGATATATTTATCAAATAATTCAACAAGATCAGATACTTCATTAATAACAAATTTAAAGCAACTCTCTTTATGACTATTATGCCATTTTAATACATCAGGTTTATATCTAATTCTTTCAGCATCTCCATTATTACTCATCTTAGGAGATAAAGTAAAGGTAGCATTCCAATCAGTTATCCATTCTTCTTTAGGCATAATACTAGAATTACTTTCAAAATCTATACGAGGTTTAAAACCAAACTCATCAACAAAGGTAGGTAACCATTTTAGAAGTCTAGCTTGCTGTAACATAGGTTCACCACCAGTTATTTTAAGTATTGCACCATTTTTTAACTCTCTATCATGACCATTATCAGAAAAATAATAATTTAAATCTTCAAATGTAAATTTATTTTTTACTGACCATGAAACAAATGAATCACATCCATGAGGTGAATCTTCTGATGCAAAACCTTTACAGGTAAGATTGCACATCGCTAATCTCATAAAAACAGAAGGTTGACCTATATGCAATCCTTCGCCCTCTAGCGTATAAAACACTTTATCATCACTTAAACTTAACGTATCTAACGGCATATTATAATTATATTTTAGTTCCTTTTTATATCAATATAGTATAGTATTTATTCATTAATAATCAATTATTTTATACTGATTTTTTAATATATTTTACTATAAATAATTTTAATGGCGAAAAAGAAAACTTCTACACGTCGGGCAAATGAAACTGATATATTTGATTTGCATAACTTAGCATCAAAAGATTGGGATACTGATTTCCATATCAAAAAAGAGTATAAACTCAATCATATCCAGCAGGAATTTTTTGATACTATTATAGATGATAAAACTAGCATGGGGTTTATTGATGGACCCGCAGGTAGCGCTAAAACATATATAGGAGTATTAGCAGCTTTACGTCTCCTTAACGAAAGTAAAGTTAATAATATAGTTTATATACGTTCAATAGTCGAAAGTGCTAACAGAAGCATGGGAGCTTTACCAGGTGAATTAGAAGAAAAATTTAAACCGTGGGCTGCACCTTTAATTGATAAGCTAGAAGAAATTTTAGACCCTTCTGTTCAGAGTAATCTATTGAATAAACATATAATAAAGTGTATACCTGTTAATTTTACCCGTGGTTTAACTTTTAGAAACAGTTGCGTTATAGTAGATGAAGCTCAAAACATGACTGTAGATGAATTAACTACTGTTTTAACTAGATTCGGTGAAGATTCTAAGTATATTGTTGTAGGTGATTCATTACAAAGTGATATTAACGGTAAATCAGGATTTAAACGTATAAAAGACAGTTTTGATGACCCTGATTGTCAAGAAAATGGTATATTTGCCTATGAATTTACTGAAAATGAAGTAGTTCGTAGTAAAATATTAAGATATATCGTTAGTAGACTTGCTGATGTCGCTTAATTCTTTAATTGCGTCTTCAACACTTACAAATTTAACATTAGATTCTTGAGATTTAGGTAAATTAGGTAATTCCTTTTGTAATTCTTGATTCATTTTACCAAAAACGTCGTTTTCTAACTTAATAAGATTGGGATCACGTTCTCTTCTTTCACCGAACATGTAATTATTTAATTACCCCAAGAAGTACCTTCAAAAGGATTATTCGTTCCTCTAGTTACTTTAATATCTGAACCTAAAGAGCTTCTTCTACCTGTATCTAGTTCAGGATCCGATTCTTTAGGCTTTTTTAAATTATCTAAAACACTTTCATCGTTATCCGAACTGTTTAAGTTTAACTCATCCTGTAACGCCATTTCATGAGCTGTTTCTTTATTAAAAACTCTATGATCAACATATGTTGAACCTGAATTATTTAAAGTATTAAGTCTAGTATCATATATAGCGCTATTACCATCATGCTCCCAAACTTCAACTTTATCTATTTGTACACGACCTTTAGTAGATTCTTTAACATATTTACTAACTGTTTGATAAACCCATTCAGCAGTCTTTTCAATACCTACTCCATCCATAATTCTTAATTGAATTAAACCCTTTTCATCGAGCATTTTAAATGTTTCAATTTCTGGATCATCTGCTGCAGCACAAAACGTATGATCAAATTGATCTTCTAATAATTTTTTAATTTCTTTACAACCACCGAAATCGAACACCCAATTTTTATCATCAAGCGTTGCTCCTTTACTCAAACCGAACCAAATTTTTGTTTGTAAACGATAACCGTGGATAAATTTACAATGACTACCAGCTCTCCACTGACGAAAAGCAGTAGAACCCATAGGGATAATTTTTGTTGACTTAAATGAACTCATACAACTATTATAACGTATAGTTTTTTAAAATCAACTTAAAAAAAATAGTTGATTACTGGATTTTATCCTTTATAATTTTCTAAAAGATAGAAAGAGATAGACTCTATCTTTTTTTCGAACACTGTATTTTCTAATTTTAATTCTTTTTGTGTATTATTTTTAGCTTTATTAATATCTCTCTCAATATATTCTAATCTTCTTGGGTTACCATTTTGAGTTGTTGTTCTAACATTATATTGTTTAGCTATTTTTATTAAATCTGCTCTATTTCGTCTAGTTTTAGTCGGTCCAGGTAAAGCAATTGGTTTATCTGTAGGTCCAGGTAAAGATTTTTTATCATCTGTTGGTTTATCTCTAGTATCTGAAGGTAACGGTAAAGGTTTTTTATCATCTGGTGTTATATCTATAATATCATCTGCTTTACGTCTTTTAGGTGATTTTTCCCCAGTAACATCTTTAGGTTGATATACTTCTGGTTCAACAACTTCTACTTCAGCATCTTTAATATCTTCTTTATCAGTATCTTTTGGGTTTAATTTATTTTTTAAATCATCTTTTATATCATCAGGTATTTTAAACTCATCATCAATGCCTAATTCTTCTTTTTTCTTATCTACTGCTGCAATTACTTCATCGGAAATAGCATCTGGCGGGACAATTTCACCTTTAGCTATACCAGTTATATAATAATCTTCATAATCTGTTAGTAATTTTTGTTTTACTACTCTTTTTCTTCCATCAGACATATATTTCGGTATTAAAGCACCGACACCAGCTTCACCTTTTATTTGATTTTCTAATCTACTATAACTATTAAGTGCTGCTAGATATTTCTCATCTTCACCACCCGGTTTCATAGTTAATTTACTACCATCAGCAAATTGTATATCACCTCCATACAAATATACTTTAAGTACAGGTGATAATTTTTTAGTAAAATCTTTAATATCTTGTTTCGCATGAGGTAATTTACCTTTTGTACGGTTTAAATATTCTTGAATATTAACATCGTCATTTAAATGTACATAATTTTGTAATGAACCTAAACCTCTTAAAGAATTAGCTAAATTAGATGGTATTTTTTGAATTAATTTTGTCATTCTAGCTGCTTTTTCAGCTTTTTGTTTATCTTTTTCTGCTTTCTCTTTATCTTTTTCTGCTTGTGTTAAAGATTCTCTTTCTTGTTCAAGATCTTGTACCCCTGCTAATATATCATCATCATCGTAACCTCCTCTTAATTCTCTTTCACGTTCTTCTTTATATTCTGGGTTCGCATCATTAACTAATGTAGTGTAACGATCTTGTTCGGCAGCTGTTAATCCTTCTTTTCCAGATTTTACATACAATCTACCTAATTCTGGGTTTGCAGCAGCTGCTTTTTTTAACCAATCCGGGGCACCTTCTAATTTATCAGAAATTCCGCTTTCGTCTCCCATATTAATGAGTTCCATTCTTTCTTTAGATGTTAATTTACCTTGAGCTTGCTTTTTCAATAATTGAGCTTTATATTTTTCTTGATCTGCTTGAAATTTAGCTGTTCTTCTTTCTTGTCTACCTTTACCAAAAGCAGTACTCAATGCTCTTCCTGGTGCTCCCATTAAATCACCTAATGCAGATCTTGTTCTACTAACATTAGGACCTGCAACACGTTCATCTATTTTACCTTTATAAGCACTTTCAGCATATATTTTTTGAATAGGGGACTCTTTTAGATTAAAATGTTTTTCAACTTCTTCAAATAAATTTTTATCTTCCATCTTGAAATATTTAATCCATACTTTATAATAATACATATATGAGTAAAAAAGAAACTAATAACGGTTATGAATGGTTAGGTGAGGATGATGAACTTACCGGCGAAAAAGATGTTATTGCTAAAGAAATTATGGGTGAGGAGTTTGCTAAAGGGTATTTTCCTCCTATTAGAGTTTATGATGATAATGTTAATGCTGATAAAAAATATATTTCTTCATTACCCGATCTTCAAAATGGTCCGTCAAGCTTAATTCAAGGAGCTGCTGTACCGATTCAACAAGTTGGTATTCATAATTTTAGATTACCTCTTAATTATAAAAAGAGAGATGGTAAGACTATTGAACTTGAAACTAGTGTAACTGGTAGTGTATCATTAGAAGCTCATAAGAAAGGTATTAATATGTCTCGTATTATGAGAAGTTTTTACGATCATAAAGATGAGATATTTAGTATTGATAAAATTAAAGATGTATTAGAAACATATAAAGAAAATCTTAAAGTATTTGACTCTCGTATAATGCTTAAGATTTCATATCCTATTAAGCAAAAAAGCTTACGTAGTGGTTTGGAAGGCTATCAATATTATGACGTTGTATTCGAAGGTGATCTTACTAAAGATGGTGAATTTAAGAAGTATATTCATTTCGATTTTGTTTA
>Ga0209348_1000916_pt1 | contig 14810 bp, 19 predicted proteins | sample ETNvirenome_2_30_FD_184065 | JGI IMG/M metagenome (GOLD analysis project Ga0209348, IMG submission 184065) | Marine viral communities from the Pacific Ocean - ETNP_2_30 (SPAdes) (version 2) | ecosystem: Environmental > Aquatic > Marine > Oceanic | place: Pacific Ocean | collected 2013-06-22 | reverse complement strand
AACTCCTCACTGTACTGTTACACAAATAAATTTTTAGCCGAACAAGGTGTTATCGTCACAATGTCAGGAGACATGGGAGATGAGATTCTAGCAGGATACGTAAAATATAAACACATGTTGCAGGGTCGTATAAAACTTGATACCTGGTCTGATGTGCTTACGCATTGGTTGAATAGAATAAAAAGGCCTGTGCCTTTGACAGACGACATACTGCCGGATAGTGTGTTGTTAGAAGAATTCAGTAAATGTTATTCCGACGAATTATGGAACAAAGATGATCCAACTGCGTCTTACATGGCGTTGGACTGTGTGACCCAGGTACCCGCTGAATTTTTTAGTAGAAACGACACATATGGAATGGCATATAGCATGGAGGGTAGATTTCCACTTGCATCCAAATTTTTTATGCAATACTGTTTGAACATTCCAACAAAATACAAAATAGGGTCAAGAGATGCGGACACTAAGATGATGACAAAAATTGCATACAAAAAATTGTTGCCACAACAGATAATCAAAAAAGAGAAAACAGGATGGACTGTTCCAATAGGATACTGGTTGAAAACAAACGTCGATCAAGACTTGACAGATTTTTACACGAACAGTGTCGGTGAACAAAATAAAATGGACACTATCACAGTCAATGCGAAGGTTGGTAAGAGTATTATACCCGCATGGGCATATAAAAGTTGGAAGGAAAAATACGACATTAAATATTGATCATGAGTAGTTTAGCAGTAGTAACCACATTCCCGCCAAACAGATGGACAGCATATGCAAAGAGAATGATCGAAAGCCATGTGAAATATTGGCCGGATGACGTGATGCTACATGCATACTATGAAGGAAATAAACCTGATTTCAATCACGCCAAGGTCAAGTTTGTCAACATAGAGGATGCCAATCCAGATCTAGTCGCATTTAAACAAAAATACAAAGACGACCCTGTTGCTAATGGAGAAACAAAAGAGATACCTGGAGGCGTAAGACGTTTACCGGAGGCAGGAAAAAAAGACAAGGGTAAAGGCAGTTATCTATGGGACGCTGTCCGTTTTAGTCATAAGACTTTTGCGGTTGATCATGCGATAAAAAATATTGACACTGATTATGTGCTATGGCTAGATGCCGACACCTACACCTTTAGGCCAATTACAAAACAATTTGTTGTTGGGCTTCTGCCAGAAAACAAACTTGTAAATTTTTTAGGTAGGGGAGAAAAATATCCGGAATGCGGTTGGGTGTGCTATAATAGGCGCCATCCACAAATAGATTTATTCATGAATGCATGGACTAATCTTTACAAAAACAGAACCATATTTAAAGAGTTAGAATGGCACGACAGTTATCTATTTTGGCAAATACTGAAAAGAGTTGCACCTAGTGAAGGTGTTGACATAGGTAAGGGTGCAGGGGCAAAAGGACATCATGTCTTTATCAATAGTGTTCTAGGAGACTATATCGATCATATGAAAGGCAAAAGAAAAATAAAAGGTAAAAGTTCAAGATCCGATTTAAGAAGTGAACGCCAACAGGATTATTGGAAAAATGTTGAGAGCTACGACCCATTTGGTGGCATTAAATTTGATCCAAAACAGGCCGAAGACATTGTAAGCAAAGTTGAAAAAGGCAAACAAGGAAACTAATGAAGATTGAAATATGGCCGGCACATGGACCACTAAATTCCAAAGATGTTTTTGCAAAATTTATAAAATCTTTACGTTCGTCAGGCGAACAAGTATATGAGAATAAGGCTATACCTGATGGAGACGTTGCAGTCATCTGGAGTGTGCTTTGGCAAGGAAGAATGCGGAACTACAAAGATATATGGGACAGATATAGGAGAGCAAACAAGCCTGTAGTAGTAATCGAAGTAGGTGGTATCAAGAGAAACGAAACTTGGAAGATTGGCATAAATGGGGTAAACAGAGAGGCCGATTTTGGAAATCAGGTCGTGGACGACCAAAGATGGAAAAAATTCAATATTGAACTTAAACCATGGAAACAGACAGGACACGATATAATAATTTGTGGGCAACATCACAGCAGTCATCAATGGCGTAACAACCCGCCAATGTCGGAATGGTTTGATAACCAGATAGTTGAAATAAGAAAATACACTGACAAGCCAATTATTATCAGGCCACATCCTAGGAATCATATCAGGATCGATGTTAACAAATATAAAAATGTCAAAATTGTCGGACCTCGCAGAGACACCAACACTTATGATGATACTGACCTTACTGAACGACTCAAGTCAGCATGGGCACTTGTGAGTCATTCCAGCAATCCTGCCATGACAGCGGCCATGCACGGTATACCAGTGTACGTATCGGAATCAAGTTTGAGCTATGACATTGGTAACACAACTTACAATAATATTGAAAATCCAAAAATGCCAGATAGACAACAATGGGCAAACAGATTGGCTTACACAGAATGGTGGATCGATGAGATACAACAGGGCATACCATGGCAGAGAATTAAAAAAAGATTACAGGAAAAATATAAATGATTGAACCGATAAAATGGGAACCATACAAAGGTGAGACTGTCAACACGCATCTTACAATCCGTGGAGGCAAAAAATATCAAGAGACCGCATACTACGAAGACAAAGTTAAAGCGGTGCCTAGGGGCAATGCCTATTGTATCGGAAACGGCCCGTCTCGAAAAGGTTTCGACCTTAACAGATTAAAGCCGCACGGTCAGACGTATGGTTGTAATGCTTTGTACAGAGATTTTATGCCTGACTTCATTTTTAGCGTTGATGCAAAGATGTCAGCACAGATGTGTCTGGATAAAGTTGGTAGGAAAACAATTCATTATGCACCTTCAATAGAAGTAAATCGCAGACATGCTAAAGGGATGATACATCTGATACCCAACAATCCGCATTGGATATCAGGTAACCAAGCATTCTGGACAGCAGGTGTCCACGGACATAAAAACATATACCTGATCGGATATGACTTCAGAGAATATGGAAAAGGGCAACTTAATAACATATATCAGGATTCGTTGAATTATGGCGAACGAAACAGCGACACTGTATTTGATGGATGGCTTAAACAATTTAGAGATTGTATCAAGATGAGGCCTTACATCAATTACACAGTTGTTCATGACAACCCGCCCGAATATCTTCAGCATCTACAGACAGGAACTGATCTCGATAATACTAGGATAATAAGTTATTCAGATCTGGATAAGGAACTAACACCTAGATAGGTTTAGTCCCGCTGATTTAAATTTGCCTTTCCAGGCAAAGAAGTTAGCATTATGGTTTGAATATGGATCTTTCATCCAAGTCATCTGATATAGATGTACCATTTCGTGTGCAAGTGTTTCTATAAAATCTTTCCATTTAGGAAACTTGCAGTGTAATTCTATATAATATTCAACTTCGATATGATAGGGTATGACTCGTTGATCAAACTTACCCTTTGGTGTTTTCCTGTTATCCCAATTGGCCACACATCTACCCCAATCCTTGTGTAATTTTTTTATATGTAAAGGCACTCTTGGTAATCTACTATTGAACAGTCCTCTGTTGATTACGTTGAACCAGTGATATAATTGTTGTTCTGTTGGTTTAAATCCCGCAATGTTTTTGTGTCTAGTCAGAGTATTTTCCAACTTGATTTTCAGTTGCTTACGCACATTTACGCTTTTATTTTTGTATCTTTTCATGGTTGACTATATTACCAATTATGCTATAATATACTAATAATTATCTAAAATACCATGACTGATATGCACACAGATTTGCCAAAAACAATTAACGAAGCACTTAAAATATTAGCATATAACGATTATTTTTGGGCAAATCCATCAATGATAGGAAATACAGCCATAATCAAGCCACACCCCAAAGACCATGAAACAGTGAGATCATTGGCAGAAGCACAATATCCATGGACAGAAAAACAGGGCAAATTAGCCTTGGTAATACTGAAAAGATATCTAACCAAATTCCAAACACACGGAATGGATATCAAGAAACTATTAGACAATCCTGTTTACGAAGACGAATTCCGTGTGATAAGTTTTCATAAAAGTATTGAGAAGTACACAGATGACAAGAATGTTGAGAAAATAGAAATGAAATTTCCATACCACAAAAAGGTCATACAACTTATAAGATGCCTCAAAGATAAACGTGATATGCCTGCTGGATACTGTCAGTATGATGGAGAGGCAAAAAAATGGACTTTCCTGCATAGCGATGTCACTGCATACTATCTAACATTAATCGCTGTAAGATATGATTTTAAATTCAGTGACGACAGTCTTTTAAATGACTACGAAGAAATAAAAAAGGAGATAATCGGTCACAGGCAACCAACAGCACGACTGGTAGGCGGTGAGGTTATTATAGACAATGCACCAGCATCTCTACAGGAGCATTGGAACAAACATTTGAAAAATAAAACGGCTTTACATCAGGTTGATTCGCTTAAGAATTTTAATATTCCAACTACGGGTATAAACGTTCCATCGGCAACAAGAGTGGGAAAAAGTATAGCACATAAAAATCATCACAAGTTATGGATTGATAGTAAGAGTTACACAAAACGAGAAGTTGTAAGTGGAATAGTTGAACTTGATTGTTTTCCGTTACTTGTCCCAGTAAGCGGTGATATCCATATGGAGGAAGACGTTAAAACTTTTTGGGAATGGTTGAATTGCTTCAAAGAAAACGGGATCGATATTTTGAATGACTGTTCATGGGGATTCGATGTAAAAGAACCAATCTACAAAAAAGACATAGACAAATTCACAAATGAAAGACACTGGTTGGTAGACAACCAAAAACCTCACGAATTTTTCCAGAACCTATACGAATTACACCAAATGAGTAAACAGTTCAAGTTGATAACTGATAATACCAAAATTATATTTGTAAGAAATAGAATACCGAGGGCGTTGATTAAAAGTAATATAAAACCAAAGGCTTCGTTGATTGCCGTTGGTGGCGGCTATTATTCAACAGGCACAGACAATCTTAAAAGACTTCTTGAAAATCTTCCAAAAAAGTTGTATTATAGTGATCATCAGCCGAGTAGTTGGGATTGGCATGATCATATTATAAGAAAACTTTAGAATGAGCAGTTGTAAATTAGTAATTAAAGACGAAGTAAATGTGAAGTTCGAGAACTTATCTCTTGAATGGAGGAAGCGTCTTTCAAATAAATTCAAATACGAAATACCATATGCAAGACATCTCCCAGCAGTCAAACTTGGAAGATGGGATGGAAAAGTTTCTTTTTTTGGATTAGGCGGAACAACATATCTAAATTTAGTTGATCAAATAATTCCAATACTAGACGAAGGTGGAGTCTACATAGATGTAGTCGACCATAGGATCAAACATGATTTTGAATTCAAAGCGGTGGATAAAAATTATCTGTCTCACATCACTTGGCCAGACAAACATCCAGCGGCGGGACAACCAATCATATTACGAGATTATCAAGTTGAAACATTAAACAAATTTATCGAGAATCCACAAAGCATACAAGAGATCGCCACTGGCGCAGGTAAGACCATTATTACAGCGGCACTGTGCCAATTGGTCGAGCCATATGGCAGGACCATTACTATTGTTCCTAACAAAAGCCTAGTCACACAGACTGAGGAAGACTTCCTCGCTTGTAATCTGGACACTGGCGTGTACTACGGAGACAGAAAAGAAGTTGGCAGATATAACACAATAGCAACCTGGCAAAGTTTAAATGTGCTAGAAAAGAAAGCAAAAAATGAACACAGCACAGAATTCAAGGAGTTCTGTGATGGCATCCAAACTGTGATCATAGACGAGGTACACATGGCAAAAGCAGATGTGTTGAAAAGATTACTCACTGGACCATTTGCACATTGTGGAATACGTTGGGGACTCACAGGCACAGTCCCGAAGGCCGATTATGAATTTATGGGTTTAAAATGTAGCATAGGAGAAGTTGCAAACAGAATACAAGCGAGTGAACTACAAGACAAAGGAGTTCTGGCTAACTGCCATGTGAATGTTTTGCAAACGCAAGACCATCCACAGTTTAAAACATATGGCGAAGAACTAAAATGGCTAACCACAGACACAACAAGAATGACATGGGTGGCAAACACAATAAAAGATATAGCAACCTCTGGCAACACACTGATACTCGTCGATCGTATATCAGCAGGTGAACTGTTAGAAAAACAAATAAAAGATTCAGTATTTGTATCAGGATCAACTAAAAACATGGAAAGAAAGGAACAATATGATGAAATATCTACTGCAACAAATAAAGTTATTATTGCCACATATGGAGTTGCCGCTGTTGGCATTAATATTCCTAGGATTTTTAATCTTGTTCTCATAGAACCAGGCAAATCATTCGTAAGGGTAATTCAGAGCATAGGACGAGGCATCAGGAAAGCCGAAGACAAAGATAGCGTACAGATATGGGATATTACCAGCAGTTGCAAGTTTGCAAAAAGACACCTGGGTGCTAGGAAAAAGTTTTACAAAGAAGCAAATTATCCGTATAATATAGAAAAGATAAATTATGAAAATCCTTACACTAGACGATAGATCATATACACTTGAAAAGATACCCGAGTGGGTAGATGAAAAGTTGAGATTTGCTGTTCTAGATAACTCTGATCCAAACAATCCTGACTTCTTTTACATACCTCTAATATTTTTAGAAAGTTTCAATGCTCCCGCGGCGGTTCTGGAGATAGGACCACACAAGATAAAAATGCCATTGGACTGGAAGATGCTAATAGGCGAGGCCGGTCAATCGGAGATGCATGTGTTACCGATAACAAGTTTGAACGACAGGGGGTTCGACGCATTCACATTCAACCCATTGTCGAGTCCAAAGCCGGACTTTCATCCAATAGACGTTGTGGACATATACACCGAAGTGAAATGGTACTTTCCAAAAATAAAATCAGGACAGATGTTGGCTGTACCTCTCAATAATGGCCCTAAACCAACGTGTGCTTATTTTGTTAAGGACATTTCAAGACAATGCGAACAGGTAGATTATGGCTCGGTCTGGTAGAAAATCAATAAAAATAGAAGCACCAATCATGATAACAAATGAAAAAATTGCTGTGTGGTTGGACCAAGGAGAATGGGCCATGGATTTTTTTGACTGGCTGACAAAGAACAAATTAAACAAAAAACTTTCAGGTTTACAACATATGCAAAATAAAATAAAATTAACTTTTGTGACAGCAAAGGACTGTACAATGTTTGGATTAAAATATGCCAGCAGAAAAAAATAGAAAATTTTTTGATCTACGTAACGGATTGAAAGCAGTCGATTTTAGAAATAAAGATTACTTTGACAGAATTGACGACAAAGAGAAATCTCTGTATTCACCTTACATGCTGATGAGATACGTGTCAAGCACATCTGCCAAAGATCCATTCTTTGTGGAACACTATGTAGAAATGGTCAACGAGTGCGTAAACAAACACTGCTTCACACTAGGAAAGCACAAAAAATTATTATGGATACTAACTGCCATGTGTGGATCACTACAACAGCAATTTCATCCATGGATCAAACCTATGAAACGTGTTCCAAATAAAAGTTTGAAAAAATTACAACAGATTTATCCAACATGGAAAGAGTCTGACTTAGAAACACTAGACAAGATCATCTCTGACCGAGAACTAGAGGAGTTAATCGAAGCACATGGCCTCAACGAATAGATGCACTTACTGTGGCAAGGAGTTTGCCAAGGCACGAACACTGCAGGTACACCTATGTGAACCAAAGAGAAGATATCTACAAAAAGATGAAAAATGGGTAGTGAACGCATTTATGGTGTTCCAAAGATTTTATCAGATACACCAACATAATTCAAAGACAAAGACGTACGACGAGTTTGTAAAAAGTGCATACTACAATGCCTTTGTAAAGTTTGGTAGATTTATAATGCACATTGACCCTTTGTATCCAGACAAATACATAGACTTTGTCTTAAGATCAAAAATCAAACTCGACCACTGGGCCAGAGATGACCTATATGAAACGTACCTAATAGAAGCATTGAAGACCGAGCCCGTGGAGGCCGCACTACAAAGAAGCATCACTACCATGATGGACTGGGCCACTGAACAAAATGCACAATGGTCAGACTACTTCAGACTTGTTAACACCAACAGAGCAGTGCAACACATTCAGCAGGGGAAGATAAGTCCGTGGCTATTGTTAGGTTGCAGTGCAGGAAAAAGGATGTTAAAATCATTTAACGATGAACAATTACAAATGATAGAAAGATTTATCAACCCGAGTTTCTGGCCAAGCAAGTTAAAAAGTTATCCAGCAGACCACATGTTGGTACAGGACACAGCGAAGGAGGCCAAGATTGTCTAAGATAAAATTAGAGATTGCGGAAAATTTAGATTTCGAAGAAGGTGATTGTGCCATTACAATAAAGAAGGATGGATCAATAGGAAAAGTGATTATGCCAAAAATGAACACAGAGACGTTGAACACAGAAGGATATAAAATGCTTCTGGAAGTGGTGGAACTTTTACAACCAGGATCCAAAGAAGAATTTCTTAAGCACAACGAAAAAGAAAAAGGGAGTATACACTAATGCCTGATGTTGACATAGACTTTTATGACAGAGACAACACATTGAAGTTGTTCAAACACACACCCGCTTCTATGACCAAAGACGGCAAGTTTGAAAAACACAAAACAGGCGTGTACTTTCACGCTGTGCCGGAACATCCTGTTACAGGTCATGCATCATTGGATTACAAAGAAGCAGAGCACAGAGGTTACTTCAAGATAGACTGTTTGAATGTAAACATTTACAAGGAAGTCAAATCAGAACAAGAGCTAGTAGAACTGATGATACAAGAGCCAGACTGGGACATGCTTCAAGATCCAAAAATTGTTGAAAAACTTTTCCACCTTAACGGACATTACAATATTGTCAACAAACTGCAACCAAAGACAATAGAACAACTTGCGGCTGTATTAGCCATAATACGTCCTGCCAAAAGACAGTTGATGCACAAAGAATGGAAAGACATTATCAAAGAAGTATGGGTCCGACCAACAGATGGTTCCTATTTCTTTAAGAAATCACATGCTGTTGCATATGCACAAGCCATAGTAGTACAGATGAATTTGATCAGCAGAGCTAAATATAGTTTTGATGCAACATCAAAAAACTAAAAGAAAAATCCAAAAAAGACGAACAAAAAAATCCACCTCTTCTAAAAAGGATCCATATGGTTACCAGCCAGATAGTCCCTTAACACAACACTATCTTACGACAGGTGCTATACTTCCTGAAAAGAAATAAGATTAGATTGGACGTCTTACCAACTGAATAGTTCTTCTCTTTACCCGTTTCTTTGAAATATCAGACAACTTCACTGTTGGGCCGTGTACTATTTCAATATCCTTAGAATTCAAAGTAACTAGAGTTGACCTAAAATATCTGAATTCGCCCTTGAGAAAAATATTAATTGGTAATTTTCTATTGGATTCATGCCACCAGATTTCACCGCATTTCAAGAATCTCACTTTGTCCTGTGGAGAATAAAGTCTACCATAATCATAGAAACTGATAACGTTGGTGTCTTGGTTCTGAACTATTCCTACATATTCTAAATCGCCTTTTCTGATCAGGCTTAAAAATGGGAACTTGTCCCTTAGAGTGTTAAAAATTTCGTTCATTCTATATCTATAAATACTGTTAAATATGTACTATGCAAACAGTTTCAAGGTATTTACTATCGCAATTGGTAATCGCTTACCAAAGCGGTTATCACGGGAGGAATTCTAAAGTGTACGATAGGCGTTTAACACTGCACAGAGGGGTCACCAATCCCATTACTTTTACGTTCAAAAACGAGGATCAAAAGGCCCAGGACGTATCTAGCAAGACAGTTTCCAGCGGAAATTACTATCAATTAGAGGTTGTAGATTCAGAGACCCAGCAATCTGTGATTACTAAAAACTTAACTATAATAGATGATGGTAGCACAGTATCAACAAGAGGCCAAGCCAGTTGTGAGATATCAGATGGCGATTTACTTGAATTAGACGCAAAGTTTTATACCTATGCCATAAAAGAAATAAAATCAGATGGTAGCACATTGGTAACATATGCGGACACCAGTTATGTCGCGGGAGGTACAATGGAGGTGCTTGATGGTGCTTACGCACAATTTATTCCTAGCACCAGCATATCATCTTTCACAGCAAGTGGCGGACCATTGGAGCATACAACAGGAAAAATAAATGCTAGGCCTGGATTAAACAACAACAAGGCATTACACACAATAGCCGTATATACTAAAAACTTCACTGGTGCTTTGAGAGTACAAGGCACAATGAGTACATCACCTGAAGAAACAGATTACTTTGATATTACCATGGACGGTGCCAGTGCACCTGCCAATTCATTCAGTTCGTCAACGACAGTTACAACTTTCAACTTCACAGGTGTTTACCAAAACATCCGATTCAGTTGGGGCAACAGCAGTGGTAACACTGGAGTGATTGACAAAATACTTTACAGACAGTAAAATATAGTTTATGAACCTGATCCAGTCGAATATTCTGACGAGTTTGCCTACGGGTAGAAAGAAGACACCCAGTGGATGGATATCGTTCAATGCACCATGTTGCGTACACAATGGTGAAACAGCAGACAAAAAGAAACGTGGCGGGATAATGACAAGTGCCGACGGCACTATCAGTTATCACTGTTTCAACTGTGGATTCAAAGCAAGTTATGTAATAGGCAGAAAACTCACATTCAAGATGAGACAGTTCATGGGATACATCGGCATACCTGATGACACAATACGAAAATTGGCAATAGAAGCCATGCGTGAAGAAGAGAGCGACGTCAAGTATGAAAAGAAAAAATTTGTTACATTCAAGAAAAAAGAATTACCCAAGCAGACAAGAACACTTGGGGAATGGCTAGAGGAGTACACGGTGGGCACGATGTCCACAGAACAACAAAACAAAATCGATAATCTGTTGAACTACCTGGCAGGCAGAGGCATAGGTCCAGATTGGTATGACTTCATGTATTCGTCTGACAAGCACTGGGACGTTGATAAAAGACTATTGATTCCATTTTACTGGCGTGGTGATATCGTTGGTTTTACAGGAAGGATGTTCGAGCAGTCAGACAAAGTCAAATATTACACAGATGTGCAACCAGGATATGTGTTCAATATGGACGCACAAGATTGGACAAGGAAATTTGTAATTGTTACAGAAGGGCCGTTCGATGCAATTACCATTTCTGGTGTCAGCATACTCGGATCGGAGATAAATGATACACAGCGAGAGCTCATAGACGGATTAGGCAGACAAGTAATTGTAGTGCCGGATAGAGATGCACCAGGAGAAAAACTGATCAATCAAGCGAAAGAATTTGGATGGAGCGTTGCGTTCCCCGAGTGGGAAGACGGAGTCAATGATATAGCAGAGGCGGTACAGAAGTATGGTAGATTATTCACAATACAATCAATACTGAAAACAACCGAAAGCAACAGGTTGAAAATAGATTTGAAAAGGAAAATGTATGGTTAGTTTCCACATCGAACCAACTAGTAAATGCACATTGGAATGTCCTTTATGTGACAGGACATGGTTCTATGAAACGTTCAAGAGACGTAACTTACATGAGATTAACATCGACCACCTTGTTGATTTTGTGGGACCAAATGCAGATATCTTTATGTGTGGCAACAACGGTGACCCAATATATCATTCTAAATTTCTCCAGTTGTGCGAAAGACTAAAAGCAAATAATTGTAAGATCCATATTACAACAAACGGCTCGGCAAAAACTAAAAAATGGTGGCAAAAATTAAATGACATTCTAGATAAGGATGATATAATTACATTTTCCATAGACGGACTAGAAGATACTAATCACCTGTATAGGAAGAATGCAAAATGGAAATCAATCATGGATGCAGTAAATGTTCTACAAAAACGTAGATGTAAAATGAATTGGAAATTCATTGTATTTAAACACAACCAACATCAGATCAAAGACGCTAAAGAACTTTCAACAAAATTACAGTTTGATCATTTTAGTTTAGAACACAGTGATAGATGGCTGGGCAAAAAAGATCTAATGCCGGACAGAGAATTTGTAGATTCATATTACCAACATCAACAGCAAGTGCTGATAGATTCAAATTACAACACAGACATGCAACCGATATGCCTGGTGAATGACGAACCAAGCAATGATTTATACATAGATGCCGAAGGAGATTTTTATCCATGCTGTTGGCTGGGCACATACAGATACAAATTTAAAAGTGTATTTTCTCCAAAGGGTCAAAAGTTCAACATACAAAATAACACCTTAGATGGTATTTTAGGTGACACCGCAGTGAAAGAGTTTTTCAATTCAACAAAACAATTTACATCTGCTCATAATTGTTGTAAAATAAAGTGTGGAGTAAAAAATGGATAACAAAGACTTGAAAGAATTAAAATCAGAAATTAAAAAAATGTCAAAAAAAATTGACGTGCTGGAACAAAAACTATCTAAACACATTGTTTTCATAGAACAAGTTTATGCTCCGTTGCAAAAAAGCATTGATAAATTTAAGAGGTTTTTCAAATAATGGCTGAATACACATTCGACGTACAGAAACTTTACATAGAGATGCTGTTGGCAGATGCTGAATCATTTGCAAGGGCACAGAACATATTCAAGCCCGAGTCATTTGATCGTAAATTACAACCAATTGCCAAGTTTGTCAAAGACTACATGGATGAATACAAAGTGATGCCTGACGTCGAACAGGTGAATGCAAAACACGATATCAAACTGAAGTCGGCGAAGGATTTAGATCCAAGCCATTTTAATTGGCTGTTGGACGAATTCGAAACATTTTCAAGACACAAGGCTCTGGAACACGCAATACTCCAATCTGCAGACTTATTGGAAAAGGGTGACTATGCTCCAGTGGAAGACATGGTCAAAGACGCAGTCAATGTAGGACTGACACGTGATCTTGGTACAGACTACTTTGAGGATCCGAAAGGAAGACTAGAGGCACTCAAGGCAAACAACGGGCAGATCAGCACTGGCTGGGCTAACCTAGACAAGAAACTATTCGGTGGATTTAACCGAGGAGAACTAAACATCTTTGCAGGTGGATCAGGCGCAGGTAAGAGTTTGTTCTTACAGAATCTTGCGGTAAACTGGGCACAGGCTGGTCTGAACGTTTGTTACATATCTTTCGAGTTGAGTGAACAACTTACTGCGATGAGGTTGGATGCCATGATGACAAACATTCCAACAAAGAAAGTATTTCCTGAGATCGACAATGTGGAAATGAAAGTAAAGATGTTAGCAAAGAAATCAGGTACATTGCAAATAAAATATTTGCCTAGTGGTAGTAACGTGTTAGATGTAAGGACATACTTGAAAGAATTAGAACTAAAGAACAAAAAGAAAATTGACTGTATACTGATTGATTATTTGGATCTCATGATGCCAAAGAGTAAGAGAATATCACCAGCGGACTTGTTTATAAAAGACAAGTACGTGTCTGAAGAATTGAGAAACTTGGTTGTAGAGAAACAATGTGTATTGGCAACTGCTTCGCAGTTGAATAGGGCATCTGTTGAAGAAATTGAGTTTGATCATTCTCACATCTCAGGTGGACTATCTAAAATACAGACAGCGGATAACGTGATAGGTATATTTACAAGCAGGGCTATGAAAGAGCGTGGCAGATATCAAATACAGTTCATGAAGACAAGGAGTTCAAGCGGTGTAGGACAGAAAGTTGACTTGGAGTTTGACGTGGACAGTTTAAGAATTAGAGATCTGGCAGATGATCCAGAGTACAAACAGTTTGACAAGCAGAGAAGTACGATTTATGATTCACTCAAACAAACTTCAAAAGTATCATCGGACGGCACGCCTAAAGATGCTAGGAACGAAGTACCTGACCCACGCAAGGGAGACACAATAGGTAAAGTAAAAGCCACTGTTGAAGGTGGTAAACTGAGACAACTTCTAAACGAACTGCACTCAGATGAAGAACAGTAATGACATCAATTACATATACGAGAAGTTAAGTTCTCTATATCCGCATTATTCAAATCGGAAACCCAAGGCAAAGATATATTCAAAAGCCTACACTAGTTTGATAGGCGTCATGTTATCCGCACAAAGCCAAGACAAAAGAACCGCGATAGCATGTGATCAACTGTTTGCCTTGGCAGACACACCAGAAGAAATGGTTAAACTTTCACAGGAAGACATAATAGAAGCAATCAAGCCTGCAGGATTGTTCAATGCAAAAAGCAAAAACATTCTTGCCACGAGCAAGATTTTGTTGGAGAAATTCAACGGACAGGTGCCTAGGACACAAAAAGAACTAATGACTCTGCCCGGAGTTGGGAGAAAAAGTTCAGACATAGTGATGAGGTTTGTGTTTGGTGAACCCCACATAGCAGTGGACACCCATGTGTTCAGGATGTTATGGCGTTTGGGTTGGGTGGATAGTTTGGACGAGGGTAAGGCATCTATCACAGTCAACAACACAACACCAAGCAAATACAAATACGGTGCACACATGTGGCTGATTACACATGCAAAAAAAGTTTGCAAATCAAGATCTCCAATCTGTGATCCTTGTGTGCTGAGTGCGGCCTGTGACAAGAGAGATATCAATATTCCTAAAAGTAAACTTCGCCAAAATCTACAGTCATAATAATATACGTAGATAAATATATTTGCTCAAGGCAATAACAGGCAAATATAAAAGCATAGGCAAATGA
>Ga0209348_1000915_pt1 | contig 14813 bp, 16 predicted proteins | sample ETNvirenome_2_30_FD_184065 | JGI IMG/M metagenome (GOLD analysis project Ga0209348, IMG submission 184065) | Marine viral communities from the Pacific Ocean - ETNP_2_30 (SPAdes) (version 2) | ecosystem: Environmental > Aquatic > Marine > Oceanic | place: Pacific Ocean | collected 2013-06-22 | reverse complement strand
AGCACAAGACCCATCCTCTCCAATCTTTAGACGACGGGCAGTGTCGTCGGCAAGAGCTTGTGTAAGAGGAGGATGGGCCGGAACATTCTTCCCAACCTTTGTATATCTATAAAGTTCAGGAAAAGGTTTAACTAATTTTTTTAAACATAGACCTGCATGCATCGCTGCGATACAATAGGTTGGATGGAGATGCACTACAGCACGAGTTTTTTTGGTGCTTCTCTGTATGTTCCAATGCATTTGTAATTCACCTGAAGGATTTAAGTCATCTAAAACTAGCACTCCTTCAACAATTTTCATTTTGACAATCGATTCTGGGTGTATGATCGTTTTTCGAACTCCTGAGGGAGTAATATACAATAGATTGCTATTTTTTCGCTTTAAAGAGATGTTTCCATCTCTAGTGGTGATCCAATTTCTACTATACGCTTCACGCATCACATCACCCATTGCTGTTAGCATTTTGTTCCTCCACTAAATCTTTTCGAATATTAAATTTTTTAATTTTACCTAAGTATTTAGCTCTGTCAATACCCAAAAACAATGCAGCCTCAACAGTAGTTTTACAAGCAGAGGCAGCGTAACGAATACATGCCTCTTCGCATATGCTTCTCATGGCTGATAAAATAGGGAAACCATAGAGACGATTGTTGACATGAGATGATGCTACCTCAAGTTTTAATCCAATGAGTTCCTCCATTGTGAGACCGCTCAGAAGGACTTCAAAATGATCGTCAATCTTTTCTTCTCTTTTAAGTTTATTTCTCAGAGAGTAATAATAATTGGTACCTTTATACTCTCTTAGTTTCTTTTTCCATATCATAATATTTTATATATAATATATTAGATAATAATTTATACTTGACAATATATTGTTAATATGTTATATTACTAAATACCTTTTGCTTGTTCATATTCTGGAGTGGTAGGTTCTTCTACTTCTGCTTGAAGTTCATCTTCAAATTTATCCAAATATAACTTCATATTGGTAATCAAATAATCAACAAATATTTTCTTATCTTTAGGATCACGAAGGAGGTCATATGCGTCTAAAATATACTGCTGCACTTTTTTGAATGAAGTAAATGCCATATTACGACCAGTCAAGTCAAGGTCTTGATCTTCGACACCAGAAGCAAATTGTTCTTCTTCATCTGGTTCTTCTTCATCTAAACCAGCATCAATTTTCTTTTCTGGATCAGGATCGTCTTCAATAGCAATATCTATTTCTTGCTCTAGAAGCTCATCTTCAAAGTCATCACCAACGTCTATATCAGTATCAGTTACATCAGTATCAACAGATGCCTCAAGCTCTGGTTCTTGTGGTATGTCAGCAATATTGTCATCTTCTGGTTCTGCCAACATCATACCGGCTTCCGCATCTGAGGTTGCTTGAGCGTTTGCAAGCGAAGGAAGTAAAGATTTTTTAGTCGCATTAATAAAATGTGCTCTGAAAGAGTCCCTTTGATCTTTAGAGGTTGTTAATCTTTTATAATCAGTTCTAACAGTAGGGATCATCTTTTTTAAGAGATCTTCAAGAACATTAATACCTGTGGAGCGATGCGGATGGATATCAGAAACATCTGCTTCTTGTAATAAAGATCGGATGACTTTTCTAAGCATCGTTTCTTCACTAAGAATTTGTTTTTTGTGTTCTTTGATTGTAGAGCGTATTTTATTTTTTACATAAGTTCTAAGATATTGCTCTGACATTTTTTTATCATCATCATTCATTGGCTTTCCTCCAACGTAACCTTGCACTGAACCGCCGCCAACAGATGACAATTCAAATAATTGTTTTAAGGTTGTTATTTCTATTATTTTACTCATTATTTTATCAATCTTGCGAATCGTTTTCTCATGGATTCTTTGAGTTGTTCATTTTTTGCTGCTTTCATACCTTCGTTCATATCTTCTTCTTTTTTACCAGATGGACAATGCATCTCATCGAGCTCTGCACCTCTCATTTTCAAAATGTCCGCTTGAGTAATTTCATCTTTTGGAGGCTCTAGTGCGGCAATCTCATCATCTGATAATTTTTTTTCTTCATCCATATAAGGATTGTGTTTACTAATAATTGCTTTGACTTTATCTGAAACGTCATCGCCTCTATTTCTAAGCATTTGAAAAAAACTTCGTGAATCAGCAACACTCGGATCAGGATCTTGAACTGCTGTGAGCTTAAGATACATATTGAGTAGTTGTTTTACTTCGCTACCAGCCGGAAGATTTCTATAATCGTCAGAAGCCTGAACTGCTTTCTGATGATCTTTTAGAGATACTTCGGTAAGCACAAAATCGTTCTGTTCTTCAAGGTCTTCTTCTAAAGCAACATCATCCTCCCCTCCGCGAAATCTAAGCATGGCGGCCTTACGGTCCATGTCTTTGGCGGACATTTTAGCGAGTTCTTCATCGCTCACGCCGCGACTTTTAAGGTACTTCTTGAGAGCAGCATCTGGACGATTAGGATCTTCATTCATTTCATCGTCTTTTTTACCAGAAGGACAGTGCATTTCCTCAAGTTCTTCTTCCGATACAACAGGCTTATCTTTGGCATGATCTTTTTCGTCATTTTTGGCATGCATGTGTTCTTTCTGAACCATAATGTCAAGGTCTTCAACAGCGATGTTTTCAACAAGAACATCATCAAACTCAACAGAGTAGTGAGAAATATCACCAGACTCTGTAAGTGTGTGCTTGTATGGGTGCCCTACTTGACCGCTTCCCTTGTGAGTTACTTTAAGAGCACACATGTGTGTGATTTCTTTATCATTGTTTTCAGTGACGACTTTTTTACCAAACCCCCACTTATTTGAAAGTAGTGTAAATAATTCGTTATTTTTCCATTCATTTAAAGACATTGTATTGGTTCTCCATTCGTTATAAATAGTTTTGTTTTCTTGTTTGATATCCTCAAAATCTCGAAGTAGCAAGTTTCCTTCTAAATAAGCCTCTTTTTCCATGTTTCTCATATGCTTATCTTTCTGAGCGTAACCGGGACCGTGGTAATGATTTCCATCAAAATCGCCTCTCATGTTTTGAACGTGATGTATCAGCTCATGAGCTATTGACCTCATAATATCTTTGGGATGTCTATTGTCAACATAAATATGTATCTCTTGAGATTCAGGATCATAGTAAGCCGTTTTTCCAAGAGGATCAGTTGCATTTTCGGGATCAGAGTTTAAAAATAAAGCCGGAGGCCTTTTGAATCCGTATCTCTCTTTTGAAAAACTAACAAGTGATTGGATTATGTCTCTAAATCCAGAAATATCAAGTGCTGAGTTGTTAGTTATTTGACAATGCATGCTATAATTAGTCTTTTATGAGTCTTAAAGTAATTAAGCCATATTATTAAATTGACCTCACTGATATAACTTTATCGGAGCGGTTTTATTTGTAAATTTCTATTTATAGAGAAAGAGGCTCAAAGATGAAAAAACTATTTGAAAATTGGCGTAAGTTTATGAATGAAGCAAGCCAACTCACGATAGATCGAAATATTTTTATAAATAAATTAACACAATTTATTAAAAAACAGGGATTGGAGGCATCAGAGCCAAGGTATCCACAAAATGTTACTGGTGGTGAATCCGTTCAAGATATATTTTATATGTTAAATAAAAAAGTCATTACTCCAGTTGGTATAAATATTAATAAAGTTCCAGAAGATCTAAACAAGCAAAAGTTTAAAGAAGATCTAGTGGAGTTCGGACGGAGAAGGGGATGGAACCTCCTGTTGTTTGATGACTATGGAGAACGAGGAATATCATTAAAGTTCGACTCAGATCGTGGAACACCAGAAAATTACATTACCGCAGGTGAAATTGCATCTTTATCTGATTTTGATAAATATTATTTATTTCACATAACAAGCGTTGCCGCCGCTGATAAGATATTAAAAACAGGCATAAAGCCCACAAAGGCTTCGAAAGATGATGTTCTTTTTGGTGGAGGTCGTGCTTACTTTTTTATTGGAGCCCAACCACCACAAGATCTAATCATGGCTCTAGACCCGATGCAAGGCGCTGAAATAGCCTCTGGAGCCGGGGGTTTAAAGACAGTTTTAATAATTGACCCATCCAAAATAAATAAAAATATAAAATTTACACTTGATACTGAGTTCGACGATGTTGATGCAATTTGGACTCAATCACATATAAAGCCAAGTGAGGGTGCTATACGCGAACTTACTAGATACAGGCAGTCTGATGATCTTAGCTAATCCTTTATGAGCGATAACGTCATCAAACTTAAGTTGTAAAATTTTGCTGTTGTGGCTTCAAAAACAGTTGCAAACCAAACATCTCTGGATGCCATTGGTGATCTGTATATTTTTGTAATTATTCCTGTCATTGGCTTAGGTTCAATTTCACCAGTGACAATATCATGCGTGTAGAGTTTCCAAGCGACAATATCGCCTACATTAAAATATTCTTTAAATGAATCACCGAAAGACTTATTTTTTGTCCTCATCCAAACGTTTTACCCAAGCACATATATTATTAATTAGGAGCTCGTCTCGCAAAGAGTTCGCTATACCTTCTGACCACGGTCCGCTTTTAGTTATTTTTTTATTGCCTTGATGGAAAAATACGTAATAATTCCATTCTTTGCTGAACAGTACAACCTTTTTACGAGCCATTTGATTTTGTGTAATCATAAGTCAAAAATTGTGGTCTTAAATCTTCTGTATAATAAATAAACTCGATGAAGTTTCCCTCGGGATCTTCACAATAAACACCAACGGTTCCGTCACGATGTTCAACACGAGTTCCATCTTCGGGCAAATCTTTCAATGAGTCAACGAGAATACCTATGTGATTACAAGGATATCTATCTTTATCTATAATGGCTATTGTAGAATTGCTTGTAGATAATCTGATGTAATATTTATCCACGTGAGTGATAGTCGCGCCAATAGTATTGTGATACCAATTAGCTAATTCTTTAATATTATCGGCTCGTATGGCGATGTGATCTATGATCATAGCAACCTGCTAATATCCTCTTTCGTGTCAGTAGCCTTCCTCAAGCGTTACCAGCATGTCACCCATGACTGCCAATACATCCAGAGGAGAAACATTCATTTCTACAGCGAGTTCACGAACACTTTTCATTATCCCTCTCTCTAAAACAACGTTTTCAATCTCAGTGTGTAAATCTTTCATGCCTTCATCAAGAACATCATCGGGATCAATCATATCCTCAACCTCTTCGGGGTCCATCATCTCAACACCCATTTCATATTCAAGATAATCTCTTACTGATTTCATGTAATCTGAGGCTTTTGTAATCTTTGATTGGACCCATCCCTCAAGCTGGTCGCCATCATCGAGTGAGTCAAATAAAGTCATGGCGTTTTTAGCGGTGTGATACAGTTGTCGTTTAGCCATATCTCCCTCTCTATCCATATGAGCCTCTTCAAGCTCTTCTTTTATGATTTCAAGTATCCTTTTTTTCGTGATTTTCATCAATTTCTCCCGATAAGCATAAAATTTGCCATAATAAACAATAAAATTAACGTGGTTTCAAAACCTAATGTGACATAAATAAGTAGCCAAAAGAGGTAGAAACAGGCCAAATAGAGGCTATTTTTAAGTAAAAAGTCCATAGTTTTCCTATTGTGTAGTGTTAATTTATCGTTTAAAAGCGGAATATTAGATCAAAATCATGCCAAATTAGTTATTCACCGCCACCATCACCATCGTTTCCACCGGCTGGGGAGGGAACTGAGTCTTGAAGACCCCCATATGGGTAGTAAACACCATGAAATCTTGGTTTTTTTCTCTTTTTTCGTCTTTTTTTCTTTTTTTCATCAATATTTTTGGTAATATTTATCTTAATCTTGCCTTTTTCGCCATATCCCATTAAATTATCGTAAGAATCGCTGCCTAAAGACATCAATTTACCAATTTGGCCGCTATTTCTTAATAGTTTGAATGCTAAATTCTCAATTGAGTAAATGCCCTCATCCTCAAGACCAGCAGAACGCATATTTTTCAGTTTTTTACGCAATCTTTGCACTGAATCGTAGGATTCTTGGTAATTTTGTTCTCTGAAATCATCACCTATGGCATCAATCTCGTCTGACAGGCCTTGTGCTTTCTTGACAACCGCAGCTGTATCAATTTTTACGTCTTCTTTAGACGGTTTTTGTAGCCATTTGTTGTCAAGGAGAGAAAATACACCGGATGAATAGTGTTTTTCATTTGAATCTTGGACGTAAATCTCAACCTCATGTCCGAAAATGAAAATGTCATGACTATTGTTCCAGTTTATCCGCAATGCGTTCATCAAATCTTTGATTACTTCGTCATCATCTTGAAAATCCACCAAAATATGAAGATCGACATCGGATCCGTCATAGTAATTATAGCCAGCCATACTTCCTGTAAGTGTGATATCGTCTATTCTATCCTCAATGGGTGTTCCTTCAGCAAAATCTCTTGCTATTTCAAGTAATTTCTTTCTAATATCTTTATTAAGCTTTTCATCTTTCCAAAAATTAGGGCATAACTCATCTCTCATAACTAATCTAGATAAATCAAACTCTATTTCTGTTAATAACTCTTCTAAAGATCCACCAAATCCGGGTGGTGCCGATTTTGCTCGCTTAAAAGAAGGATCTTTGTTAAAAGGAGCAGATTTATATTTATTTTTTCCTTGACCGATCATTACTTTTTTCTTTTCAGAATAGCCAGATGCCATTTTTTTTTGAAAGGGTTCCATTTGTTCGTCCACAGTTAAAGATTTTATTGAATTACCAACGTTTTTTAGGTTCTGAGTTGCGTTACCCATGTACTCATCTATAAATTGAGGCTCTACTAAAAAATATTCAGTATTTTCACTAGTATCTAGTTTTATCTCAGCCCTTAAGTCATCTGAGGTATCGTTCAGTTTTCCAAAAAAGTAAGTGATATTTTCTAACCTTCCTTGAAACTCGACTTTTTTCGTTGAGATTTCTTTTAAATTAAACAACTCAAGCCCAGTCTCTTCTTTTGTTTCTCGAATCACAGTATATTCTGCTGTTTCGCCATCTTTTCCATGTCCTCCGGGAATGTCGAACTCACCGGTATCTGCTCTTTTTAGTAACAAAATTTTGTTATCAAGTGTTACGGCGATAACTTTCGAAACATTCATCGTGTCTTCTAAGAAATCATCAGGATAAAACACCTGAATGTCAGACCCTTTAATGGCATCATGTTCCTTAACATCATCGTCAAAGTGAATCTGCACTCCAAGTTCCTTAAGTTTCGTAACTTTTCGTTCTCCATTCGTGTAAAAGAATCCATCAGGAGAGAGATTTAGTTTGTTTAACATTGTTTCGATGCTAGTTTCAGGTACTCTCTCATCTGCTTTTTGATTACGTGAGGTTACAAGATAAACTTTTTTACTTGGATCGTCAATCAAATCACTCATAAGCCTTATCATTGCCGAATTAGAACCACCATTTACATAAATCAACTCTCCCTCATCATCAAAATCAGGAAATGATTTAACTAAGGTGTTATCAAAATCAAAAGAGATGACTGATTTATCGTCAATGATGCTATCAATGGTAATTTTTTCAGCATCAGAGAGCTGTTGTTCTTTGAGAACACGGATTTTTAGCATATTTAACCGCCTTTTGACATCATTATGGCCGCCATATAATCGTTAGCGTCTTTTTTGCTTGCGTAGGTTTTTTTAAGCTCTTGTGCATGCTTACCGCCTGGAGTCATGACACGCTTACCATCTTTAAACTTGTCAGCATATACTCCATAACGATCACTATTAGGCATTTTGCGTACATCTTCGTTTTTATTTTTCTTTTTCTTCATTCTCGCTTTCGTTTTCTTTTTGGATGCCTCTTTTCTTTGTTCAGCATACTCGAAGGCTTTTTTGAGTCTCGCTTTTACCTTTGGGTCTTTAGCATTTTGATAAGCAGCACGGGCTCTTTGGTGAATAAGATTGATAATTTGAGATTGTCTTTTATGGCTTTTGCTTTTAAATGACGGCTTAGCCAGTGTTCTTTTGATCGCAGCAACAGATTTAAACTCAACTGATACTGTGTCCTTCGGATTTTCATCTGTATAGAGTCTACGACCAGAACCTTTTGGTTTTTTGCCAGTCCCTTTTTTAGGATCGGCTTCATTTATCCCAATGTCCTCACCATATAAACCAACTGGAGGAACTTTACCATCCGATCCTACATCAAAACGCCTACCAGCATCCCGACCAACATAATTTCTAGGGTCATATCGCCTTGACTTAGCGGACTCCTCGGCTTTTACACAATTTCTGTACCTTTTACCAAACATTACTTTAGTTTTTCTTGTCGGGTGAGTCTTGTAACCCTTTTGACATTTTTCTTCAAGCTCTTGTTCTTCGTTTTTTCTCTCACCTTTTTTAGATCTAGTTCTTTGATTTTTACAAAATTGCTTCATTGTAAAGCCTTTAGGGTTATCACACTTCTTTCTGCGCTTTGCTCTTTCCTTTTCGCTAAACTTTTCTTCGAGTTTTCCTTCATCTTCCATAGATAAGGCGATAGCAACCGCTTGTTTATGAGGTGTTCCTTTCTTTACAAGCTTAGATATCTCAGAGGATACAGGATCCTTCTTCTTTTTTTCATTTATATTTTGAATAAGTCTAACTTTTATCTTATTGCCCATGATTTTCTCCACATTAATTAGTGGCGGGGTTCGTAATAATACCCTACTTCTACTAATGAGCCACCATCTGGTATAGTAATAAAATTAATACGATTTAAAGTTGCATCATACGTCCAAGCATGAGGCGGTTGAGGTATTCCGTTGATAAAAACCCTAATATAATCTGGGTAAACAGCCGTCTTTGATAAATCTAAATACTCGTAAGGCTCAACTGTTAAGGATGCCTCCGTTATACCGGCACTCCAATCACTAGTACAAATATCTATGACAGTGCCATTGAAAAAATTTGTTACATCAATATACCTATCGCCAATGGCTGTGGTGTTATTATTACATTGAGATTCTGCTTGAGGAAGATGAACAATTGAGGTTACATGAAAGGTGCTTCTAAAACTTAATAACCAGTTTGTAAAATCAGTTATAGGATAAGGATTTAATTGAGTTGCACCGCTCTGGTCATCCTCATCACTAACAAATACAACTAGCAAAGCAGCATCATTTCTCATCCATGTTGATGAATAGGGATTGTCCTGAACATATGTTTGGAGTGATTTAAAACCTTCTTCTCTTCCTGATCCACCAAGACTTGCATACATTGACTGAGCATCAGCAAGTGTATCTCCGGGTATCAAGGGGAAGTCTTGATGATTTATTGAATTGATAGAGCTTATGTTGATCATCACAAGTCTCCATTGTGTCTGGGGGAGGGCATTCATCATGGTTTCTATTCCGAGGGTTATTTGAGCGGCCTCATCATGCATAGAACCGGATCTATCGATTACCCAAATGATATCTACTCCATTAACGGAGTTAGGTTGGGTAAATGAGTCAACCCATATAGGTAATGCATCTAGTGATGTGTCTGAATTGGAGGAAGTGTCATCGTAGTAAAATGTAGTGACGTCGTGCATTGCTTCGTAGGAAATCTCACCCATATCGTGGACTAAAAAGAAATCTCTCGTGCAGGACAAGAATAATAAAAAATACAACATGAAAAATTGCCCCCCTACAATTAACTATAACGATAGGAGGGCAAAAGGAGGTCAACACAACAAACATTCGTGATTTTATCGGTATCACGAGACCAAAAACTTTATTATATATATAATATAACACACTTTTTATGTGTTGTCAAGTTTTTTTTTATTTTTTTATTCTTTAAATCCTTTACCTGTAAAGAACGAGCCTAATCTCTTTAACATTGGCCGATTTAAACCAGCAGCTTTACCAACACTAAAAGCAAGATTTTTAATATATTCATAATATTTGTCAGAAGACTGGGTGCCGAATTCAAATGTCTGTTTTCTGCTATCCCATTCTCCATCAAATTGCTTTGCCCATGAAAGGAATCCTTTGTTTTCAATTTCGCTAGTTATGGCCGATCGTATTCTTTGTTGCAATCTTGAAGCGACTTTTGAACTAAATCCCAATAATTCAAGTCTATCTTTCAAATCTACTGGTCGATCAAATGGATGATTTCCAAGCCGTTTCTTTGCTATGCCACGAGGAATTTCAGCATCAATGATCTGATCTCCAGAGATCCTATCAAGACGTCGTGTCACAGCAGTTCGGTTTTGTGCCATCGCTTCCCTTTCTTCTTTTTCTTTTTCCAGTCTTTTGTTGAATTGACGTTCGTACTCGCTACCTCTAATTTCGGCATCCTTTCCAGCATATTTAGCCATTCTTTTTTCTTCTTCTGCATCAGCGACAGCACGACGCACTCTGGCATCACGACGTCTTTTTTCTTCTTCTGGGGTAAGAAATTCTCCTCCATCATCACCTGCACGATTGGACATGCTGGAATAAGTTTGTTCATCAAGAAAATTATGAAGTTCTTCTTTGGCAATTTTTTCAAGTCCTTCTCTTGGCATTTGTGACATCATTTTCATGAGGAGATCGGTTGGTTTTTCAGATGGCTTGTCTCCACCATAATCTTTCTTTCTCATGGAAGTAATATCCCCACTTCTATTAATGAAAAATACTGAACTGACATCTTCGGGCATATCTTTAGTGGCAACCTTTCTTTTACCAGCATAAACCCCTTTACGTACATTATTTCCTAACATGAATGTAAAGACATTACCTACATCAATTTGGTCTTTTTCAATTGCTGCTTTTACAGCATCATGACTTGGGTAGTCTGCCTCTTTTTCTTGTTCGGCCATAAGCGCTTCAATTTCTTCTCTAACCATTTCTTTTAAAAATTTTTTTGTAATTTTCATCTCAATCTCCAATTAATATTCTTAAATAGTCTTCTATTATGCTTGCAGGGATAAACCTTTCTAATCCCTTTATGTCTCTAGATTGAATTGTATTTCGTAAATCAGTTGCAGACAAGCCGTCAGTTGTCTCAGCTGGAGTTACTTGAACTAATTCTGCTTTCATATCATCCTTGACTGCGTTAGCTCTTGCGGCAAATGCTTTGGCATAAGCGGGATCTTTTGTGGGATGACCAATCGCGACTTTTTTGCCTGAAAAATTATCATCAAACAATACATCAACCGCATCATTAAAAGGGTTTTGATAAGTTCCTCCGCTTCTAGATTCTCTATCTTTTACGGACCCGAAGTAAACATTGTCTGCGAGATCAAAAATATTAAATAATTTAAGAGCTTTTTCTTTGGAGACAACAACAGACTTATCATCACTCATACGAGGCTTTGAGCCCATGAAAACAATTACCTGCTCGACGTTTGGTAAATTAGCAAAATGATTAATCATTTCCACATGGCCCCTGTGAGGAGGCTTAAAACCACCCGGAATAACAACGGTGATTTTTTCATCATTATCGACTTGTTCTTTAATGACACCATTCAAGGCAGCATAGAGATCCGGATTTGCCTCTTTGCATAAAAATTTACCCGATACTTCACCTTTTTCTAGTAAAGAAAGATATCTTTGCTCTAGTGCCTTGGGTATATATCCGCATCTCTCACCAGAATTGATATCTTTATTGCCTCTTGTTCGATCAAGAATTTTCAAAAATGCATTGAATGCTTCATCTCTGTCATTTTGTTCCAGATCTTCCATCCAATCGCTGAGAGTATTAAAATTTTTAGTGTTGTCAGAGAAAAGTTTCTTGCCATAGAGGTTACTCAACAATCGCAGCACTTCACTTTTGCTAAATGCAACAATTTTACCTGTATCCTTGTTGCGAATACCTTTGGTATGAGAAAACGAATGGTTTTTTGCGAGTATCAAAGCGTGAATCAACTGTGTGCGATGAAGCCCTTTTAGAAGTGGCTCTTCCTCGGAGGGCACGTCGGAAAAATATGAGAACATCAAATAGTCAAGATTACCAACCATCCAATCGATTTGAACGCCAATGTCTTGTTGTTCGCCTTCTCTGTTAAACTGGGGAAACAACGAAAACATTGACCCATTGCCAGTTTTTTTCAAATCAACTTTTATAAGGTCTGAGTTCTCATTTATGTATTCGGCAAGCATTTGAAGGAAAGCTTTCCATCCTATTTCAACAGCAGTGGCTGTTCTCGCTCTCTTTGTAAGCTTTTCAACACGCTCAGTCCACTTTTTTGGATCAAGATTCCACGTTGTTAAATCATCAGGGTTTATTTCCCCATCGTCAAACAATTCAAGGACATCAACCCCAAGGTCAATGTCACCAGACTTTGCTTTCTTACCGACAGAACCCAAAGGTTGAAATGTTGTGAAATCAGCCACATGAATCGGAAACAAATTGCCAAGTTCTTGATAATACTTGTTGAGAGTTGGTTCAATAAAGTCAAGTGGAATAGAGTCGGTCTTGTCTCCAAAGATGTTTCCACCCTCAGAGAGAATCCCGCCGTCCCGACCCGCGACTTTTTTCGCGCCAAAATTATTCCTATTCTCACTAAGTTTTTGTATTCTAACTTTCAAATGTAATGTCTCCACGCGAAGCGTTCGCGAGTCTTAAGATAATCAAGATTTTGATCGTTGTCATACGCCTCTCTCTCAAATGGAGATTCACGATAGGCGACCTCGCCATCTTTATATTTAATTAGACCTTTTAACCAATAAAAGACATATAGCAGCCATTGACCAACAAACAGTAATTCAAGCTGTTGATGATAATGAATAGTCTCATGATTTCTTAATTCTTTGTCAACAACACCGCGACACCAAACAAATGGGCCGAAAGCAATCGCATATATATCAATTGGTGCGAAATATGATAGTATAATTGGAAGCTTTGAGTTCTCTACGAACCAAGGCTCTCGTATGTCGCCTTCATCTTTAAAGTAAATAAAATTATACATTATATGATCCTATAAAAGTCAAATAATTAGTTTAATATACTTTAAATCTTGAAAAATTTTTGGGCGAAATTTTCACCTATAGGGCAAGAGCATCACGAACCATGGTACGCAAAGTTGTGCCATTATAACCCGGCAGTGAATCGTGCCAAACCATATCACGATCAATAATAACAAACGCAGGATATCCACCAAATGCCCATTGCTCTTTTTCATCTTGCCCGTATAGTGTTTTGCGGCCCTGAAGAATCGGAGATTCAATCCCGAATTGATTAGACCACGTGATAAGATCAATCTGACTTGGTGTTTGCCCCTGAAAGTTCTCTAGCAGCACGGTAATGTAAACAAAATCTTCACCTGCAAAATAGTCCGTCATACCATTGTGGTCGTAACCAGCTGTCTGACATGGGGGACACCACATGGCGCTGAAGTCTAATAATATTACCGACCCATAATAATCATATAAATCCACATAATTTCCATGCTGATCCATGAGATTCATGTTACATACGTGATTTTCTGCGCGATTTCTGCATTCATCTGGATTAAAACCTAGTTCTGGTTCGGAACTTTCACTTGTATCCATTGTTTCGCCCGTATCATCTGGTGTTACGGCGCAACCCACCTCACCATCGATATCTTCGCAATCACACTCATATACGACCGTTTGTTCGATAACGGTCTTTTTTTCAATTGTTGCTTCCGGAAATGGCTTTACGCACCCCAACAACACACTCATAAATAAAAACATCCATATACCCTCCTAATTTGGCGGCCAAAAGTTTTGGCCCATGTCTTCATACCATGGATTCATGATATGGCCCTTTTCACTTTGATCGACATGCGCGAAACCAAAAGCGTGGCCCAATTCGTGTTCCATAATTAGTGGTCGGTGAACGTGTTCTTCCTTAAAAACTACTTCGGCAGCAACCATATATGGTCCAAGTGAAAATCTTCTGGTTATAGCCATTTTCTGTGAGTCAAGCTCGTCTTTCTCTGCTCTTCTGATTATGATTGTATTTGGTACCAAACTAAGGTCGCATAAGCCACTATTAGGATTATTAGTAACACTTTCAACTTCGTATCCCCTTATCGACCACCAATCTAAACCTCTCACTAGATGGTGCATTGGCATGTTTGGATAGCATACAATCACTCTAGGTTTGCTCTCCCATTTAAAGCTTGTCTCATCGTTAGTTTTTAAATATGTTTCATCTTTATGTACACCGGAACCTAACAAAATCCCGATAATCGCAAATAAAACCAAATTTAATACACTACGTGCCCGATCCATACAGTAAATAGTGCGGTTAACCACCCAAAAAGCCAAAATCTGAAAATTTTGCCGTGGGTATTTCGTGTACTTAGGCCGGATGGCCTGAAAAGGAAGGTTCTAAGTACTTATTTGGGAGTGGGTAGGAGGCCGACGGCTAGGGGTGTAGGGGGAGGGGGACCCCCCTGCAACCGTAACAATCGTGTTTCGCTATTCTTCGAATTCGTTAGCCATGAACTCGGCAAATGCGGCGTCCTCTTCCTCCTCTTTATCATCTGCGTAACGCTCCGCAATGATAGCGGCTTGAGCCGCGTCAATCTTTGCAAGGGTTTCCTTTGATGCTATTCGTTCGTCAACCTCCGCAGACATGCCACGAACAGAACCGTCAAGTATTGTCAACTCATCGCAGAATACATATAGGTCTCTGTTTTGCTCTTCAAAGTAAACTTGAACGGTCATCCCAGTATGACCAGCACAGCCGACGCCTTGATAAACAATACCTAATCCGTAACGGTCATGTTCTACTAAAGATTCTGCGGCGGGGGCATATCTAGGGTTGTAGTACTCGCTAATTGCTACAGGCCGAACAACGGCTTGACCATTTCGGCGGGCCTCACGGTTAGCTCTGAGAGT
>Ga0209348_1000914_pt1 | contig 14828 bp, 3 predicted proteins | sample ETNvirenome_2_30_FD_184065 | JGI IMG/M metagenome (GOLD analysis project Ga0209348, IMG submission 184065) | Marine viral communities from the Pacific Ocean - ETNP_2_30 (SPAdes) (version 2) | ecosystem: Environmental > Aquatic > Marine > Oceanic | place: Pacific Ocean | collected 2013-06-22 | reverse complement strand
AAATCTGATGGGTTAGGAAGACCAATCCACGCATAATAACTGTTCGTAGTTGAAGCTATCCCCGCTACAAAATTCTCAGAGTTTAATATTCGCAGTTGATCAGTTATAATTGCTGACATTTTATCAATAACTTTTTGTTTTTATTTATATTAGGTAAAGGACTCTTTTAAATCCCTTGTTCTAATGAAGACTGGCCCAGTTTTAATTCCTGTGACTCCATTATTAGTAATCGCTGTAAACGAACCAGTTCCCTCCTTAACGAAGTCGTGTAAACGACCCCAAGAAAACTTACCGTAGTAAAGAGGACTAATACCACCACCACCAGTATCACTGACATATGGATTTATAACAGTAACTGTGACACCAACACCAGTAGTTAGTGATTGAGTTGTTCCGACACCAACAGGTCTGACAATACCCTCAAGGTTATCAACACTCACGGTCACTCTTCTAAGAGTGGTGTTACCAACTCCAGTTGATAGTAGAGCAGGCCCAGTTATGTTTTTAGCACTATGCACTTTGTATATATTATCTATATGAATTGTTCCAGCTCCTACGACTCCATTGTCATTTCCAATTGCACTTTCATATGAAGTAACTCCATTACCAACATTTGTTTCAAATGCGGTAAAGTAATATCCTGATTGAATACCACTTACAGCAACAGCAGATCCCATAACTGATGCATCACGAAGAATAGATGTGTCTGGAATATACAAATCAAGTTGTAACGCTGTTCCAATTCCAGCGACTGCTGTTGTAGCAATTCCAACTATATCTCCAAAATCACCATCATATTTAATACTGGTTATCGTATCTTGAGTCACAGACTCTGGTTCAATCATGACTAGAGGTGGATTAGTATTCGTATATCCAGCACCAGCATTTCTTACCGTAATTGAATTTACAGTTCCAACACCAGATATAGCTGCTGTTGCAGTCGCATTTGTTGATGTTGTTCCAATACCAGCAGTCACTGTTCCAATTCCAGCGGTTACACCGATAGAAACATGTGGAGGACGAGTAAATCCTGATCCACCATCAGAGATGTTAATTCTAGATATTGACCCATCTCCATCAACAAGAGCAGTTGCAGCAGCACCTGTTTTAGTTGTGCGATCAAGAATTAAAATACTTTGTTTAGTTTCACCGAGATCATCAATCTGATTGAATAATGGAACTGATGTATCTACGAATATTTCAGTTGAACCAGCAGACACGCTCTTAAGTAAATACGCAGTTGGTCGAATGCCAGGTTCCAACTCAACTCTATCTTTACCTATTCCAATGTTATCTACAAATACATCTGATATTTGTTTTTTCCAAGTGACTGGTCTTTGAAGTGTTCTGACTGTAGTAATTCCAGCGTCAATATATGTGTTTGTTGTAACAGAATCTGAAGTGGTGATACCTGTAACTGTTCTTGGTTCTTGTTGAAATACATCATCTAAACCGATATCAGGATATTTGTTGATTGTTAGTTTATCACCTGTTTTAACAGTTTCCAAGATATCAACATCAACAACATCATGTTCAGAACCACGATAATAGTAAATTCTTACTTTATCATCAGCTTTTGGTGCCTCAGAGAATGTAACTTGCGATCCACCATTAAATACATAACTTTCTAAGGGAATTTGAAGAATATCATTTAAGAATATTAAACAATTATATTCAACCTTTATTGGAGATCCTTTCGCAGCTCTTAATGTAATTAATGTCTCAGCAGCACCAATTGTTTTAGTTAAGTTAAATGATTTTCTGTTTCCATCAAACTGATCTTCAAAACTGTTTAATTTTTCTAATTCACCAAAAGTAAATCCAGCAAAACTATCATTAAATGTATCAAGAACAGTCAACTCAAAATCTTGAACTACCTTGTTTGCATCTGTTAGGATACCAGCTTGACCACCTTCCTCTATTGTTAGAACATCACCAATTCTGTAGTTATATCCAAAGTTTGTAATTTCAAAACTTATAATACTTGATGCAGCACCAACACGAACTGATACAGATGCACCAATACCTGTGGAACTACCAACTAGTCTCATATTTTCATAGTTAAGTGGTTTCTCAAATTCAAGAGTTGGTGGAGATAATTGACTAAATCCACTTCCGCCACCGTTAGTGATAGTTACAGATGTCACTAATCCAGCAGATACATTCGCCTTACCTATGGTTACGATACCAGAACTTCCACGAGCTCTGACAAGAATATTTGTTTGCAATCCAACTCGATAACCAGAACCACTGTTTCCAATTGATACAGATGTAACAGTTCCAGCGGAAGATACAATCGCAGTTCCGCCAGCAGCTACTAATGGTTGATATCCAAAGTTTGTAGTCTCACCAACAGAAACAATAATACCACCTCTAGGCACTGATGATACGTTCACATCATAGTTATTTGTAACCCCAACACCTGTGAAACTTACAGATGTAATACCAGCAGTTTCAACTATGTTATAGTCATCGCCTGGATTTTGGAATATCTCATTTAGAAGAATTGCACCTGTATTTGTTGCGAATCCAGTTACATTCTGTTTATTAGATTTAAGAGTAAAGTTAGTTGCGATACCTGTAAACTGATCTTCAACAGTATCAAATACAAAGTTATTAGAATATGTTTCTTGAGTTCCGCCAGGAACACCAGTGTGTGTAAAGACACGTCCAACAAAAGTAGATGTAGTTGTTAGACCAGAAGGGCCTTTTTCACCTTTTGGTGGATCTGTAAAGTTGATCGTATCTTTAACTATTTGATAATTACCTAAGAACTTAATGACGGTATCACCAGCACTATGATTTGCCAATGCAGAGTTTAATTGACCTCTTCTCACAAGCATTCTGTTCGTAGATCCAATACCAACAGTGTCAATCTTCATAAATTCATTATTAACTTTAATAACATCACCTGAGAAGAATGATGATATACCAGTTAGTGTAACAAAATCGGTGGTTGTCTCTGCATCAAAAGAAAGTTTTGATTCGATAGGTGACTGTATAACAGGACTTTGAATATTATTATCAAGAGTAACTAACACCTTAGAGTTAAGGTTAGTTGAGGTAAATGATTGAGTGGTTCCAACACCAACAGACGTAATATCAAGAACTTTAGGAACAGTTTGAAGTGCCTCGGTTGCTGTTCTTGCAACTTTAAATTTATTCTCTGCAATCTTGACTGCGAACACTGTAGATGGCATTTTAGTGGTAACACCAATTCCACTGATTGCCGTTGCTGCAATTCCAATGTTCATTGTTGTTCCAGAACCAATTGGATTGTATGTTATTTCTTCACCAGTTTGGAAGAAATGATTATTAACTATAAATGTATTATTTGTTACATCTACTACTGATGCGTCCTCTGAATCGAATGTTTTATGGAATATTGCATCACCTGTATTTTTTAAGTTGAATGAGAATTTAATATCATTATCGGTTCCAGTATATGATCCCTCAGATGATTTTAATCTAGAGTCTGTAAATGTAACTAAACCAACACCACCTGTTCCAGTTTCATTAAAGTTATATTGAAGAACTTTTGTTGTAATCGCTGTGTTTGCTGGAGGAGTTAAACGAAGTTCAATATCACCACCAGTTGCAGATGAATAACCAACGCCAACAGTTCCAATACCAGAGAAACTAGTGACATTAGGAGAGAAATTATCCATGTAACCAAACTCTGTGAAGTAAGGAGTAATTGTGTCATGGATTGCAGTTACTTGAGTGACAGCATATCGATCATTTGTTGTATCATGTATTTCAATTAACGCATCAAAGGCAGAATAAGTATTCGAGTTAATTCCACTAATTCTTGTTGGTTGTGGAGTTCCTGTTGCTGCAATATTCGTGGTTGTTGTTAATACCTCAGTGAGTGATATTGTTGTACTTCCGATTCCAGTTGCAGTTCCACCAATCGCCACTTGATGAACTCTCATTGTCACACCAATACCAGTCTCAGGTGTGAAGTAAACACTAGTGATGCCAGATCTTACATCTGCACCGAATGTTCCAAGTCCTACACTTGGAGAATCAGTTGCCGAGAGGTTATCATTTGTCATCTGTGCATAATCTAAGAGATATACTTCCTCACTATCATTCAATACAACTAACTCATTCAACTGAGTTCTCTCTTGACCACCTAGTTCTTGTGTTTGTATGAATAGTTTACTTGTAGTAATTGCAGTTGTTCCAAATCCCACAACTTGTACAGGGGATGGATCTGTAGATCCAATGCCAGATGCAGTAGAAATAATATTATATCCTGTTCCTACTGATAATGTACTGATTCCAGTTTGAGTATTTTTGAATGTTTCAATTGCAAATAACCTTAATGCGTAGTTGTTAAACTTTGATTTTGCTGGTAAAAATCTTAAACTGCCATTAACTCCTGATACTGAAAAGTCAAAATCACCAAGATCAATCGCTGTTTCTACACGACCAAACTTCATCATATAACCAGTTGATCCATCGTGTAATAGGTTAACCTGAATTATTTCTTTCTCACCTGAAAATCTGGTATCAAAGAGTAATACATAGAACTTAACTCCATCAACATCATTTATGTTGAAACTGAATACATCTGAAAACGCAGTAGCACGAGGTAGATCGTTAAATTCAGAACTTATACTATCAATTGGAATTACTCTATTAGTTCTTGATTCAATGTAATCTGTAAGAATTTTATTAGAAAAATTAATCTCATCCGATGCAAATAATCCGCCAATATTTTTTGAGTTCTCTGTAACTAAGTCAAAATCATATGTTTTATGTAACGACTCATCTTCACTAATTAAGTCAGAAACAACTACAGCGACAGCAGAACTAACACCAACAGAGGCGTTTCTACGATTTTTATCATCAGTGGATGCAACAGATACTATGCTAACGTCAGCAAAGTTTTTAAATCCTACAACATGATTTAAACTATTAACAGGATCTTTCCAAGTCTCATATTGAATTGGACTACTTAAAGAATATGAGAAGTTTTGATAGTAATCACTATCTTGTATTTTTTGCAATTCGGTGTTTAATTTACCAGTTTCTCTTCTAAATCCACTTGCAACCTCTGAATTTGAATCAATTTCATAAGTTGATTCAAAGGAGTTTGTTTGTGTGATAAATGCGATAGATTTAGATGAGCGCCCATTGACTGACTCTCCAACTTTAAAATTATCGTTAGAAAGAACTTTAAGATACTTATTGTTCTCATTCCATGCAACAACAGTTCCAACCTTATCACCAGTGCTTACAACTTCACCTTCACTAAATTGATTTGGTTTAATTCCTATATCAAATGTAGCAACATCCGCAAAAGGTATTACTCTACCAGAAGAGGATGGGCCACTAAAGATGCCTGGATTTGTAACTGATGAATCTAAATTATATGATACAGAAGCATTTCCTCCGCCTGGGTTTGTATTTACACCAGTGATCACAAAGGGTTCGTAACTGTAATCTGATGAGTTAAAACCACTGCCTGTTGATCCAATTCCTATATTTTCAACATAAAGTTTTTCACCTAGAGTAAATGGATATGTAGTTGAATTATATGTGCCTTCAAGAGTTAAGGTTACAACAGGTGCAGTGTAGGATAGATTCTTAACTTTAATACCATTAGTATTATTAGTTGCAACAATTTTTGGATTTGTATCATACAAAGAGTTAGTATTTCTAAGTATGGTTACTTTAGAAACAGATGTTCCTTGTAATTCTGAAACTGTAACAATATCTGTGTTTACCTGGCCAGTAACACGATCAATAACAACTATTCTTGGAGGTTCTAAGTAATTTTTACCACCAGAACTTATACCAATATTAGCTATGGTTGATAATCTATCTAATCTTAATATTTGTGGTAATTGAACTGATGGTTGGATTGTTTTATCAGCAGAATAATCAAATCCAATATTTTTAGTTGTGTATCTCTTTAAGACACCAATTTCTTTACTGTTAAATCTAACAATTCCACCAACACCCTCAGTTGATGCAATTGAAGTAACAACAGGTATTGTTCTATAATTCCTACCCTTTGAAGTAAATTTAACTTTACTAATTGGGCCAGACGCAGTTGTGGATGAGGTTGAATATTTTAAAGTTACTGCTTCATTTTTTGTATATCCATCTTTCTCTGGTTGTTTTGGAAGATTAAAAGTAAATGTTGTGCTTCCGATTCCAGTTATATTATAAGTTCCATTATATACACTTTCAGATATTTTTAAACTAGAAAAATTATTTACATCCGTATCAACAATAGGATTTCTTTTTGTGTCAGCGTCAATATTTAGATTAACTGGAGTTAATCTATAGAATAATTCTTTTGGAGTATTTGATGTTAATGAAAGATCAATTCTAGCAGTAGTTGTAACTCCCACTGTTCCAACACCAATAACTTGGAATCCATCATCATCAGGATTATTATAATATGGGTTTGTAAAATTAGAGTCTCTGAATAAGTTAAAATCAAATACTTGAGTTTTCTTTCCAGATACCTCTTGTGTAAGAGATGTATCAGATACTGCAAATCCAACTTTATATCCTCTTACTAGATTGATTGGTGGATTGATTAAAGAAATAGTATGATCATCACCATCATTTGTGATTGTGATTGTTTCTGGAATTAGTTTCTTAGATTTAAAACTAGTTTCACTTAACTTAAATGAATTATCATCTATTCTAACAACAAAATAAACATCGCCGTTAACCAGTGGTGTGGCTGAATCAGTTGATCTGTATAAAACTTTGTCACCAGTTTTGAATCCATGACCGTTTAAAGTAATCACAGATGTAGTTGTGCTTACGTTTGAAGCACCAAAAGATTTTGGATTTATAATTGTTCTTTTACTTATGTCGTCATATTGAACATTATATGAGGTTGTTATTCCAGGCGTTAAAGATATTGATATGGAATCATTCTGTAATAAATTATGATTTTCCTTACAAATGACTGTTCCTACAATTTTCTCAACAAAACCAGTAATTTCTTCTTTTTGTGGTGTGAAACTATGTTTTACACCAACGCCCTGATTAATAAAGAAGAGTTGATAAGCTGTAGATCCGATACCAGCTACTGATCCTGTAGATCCAATACCTAATGGATTAGTTGATATTCCTAAGAAATCTCTACCCAAATTAATAGCAAAAACAGGAGAGTTATCTGAAAGAGTAAATGTCGAAATTGTATCATTAACTCTTAATGATACTCCACCACCATTTGAATATATTAATTTTTCTCCTGTTGTAAATCCATGTTCTGGCAGATAAATTTGTTGAGTGCGAACAAAAATAGAACTTATACCACTTCTTGATCTTCCTGATCTTCCGCCAGCGACACCAAATGTATATACAACAGTATTACCAACTCCAACTCCAGATGTGCCACCAACTGAAACACTTTCAGATGGATTAAAGTAACGTGGAATATTGACGTTTGTTATGACATTAGTGTTTATTCCAATATTAAAATTAATTGCTCTATTCAAAGAGGTAACAACATTTCCAGCACTATGAGCTGTACCAAGAATTCCATCAAACTCTCTCTGAACTTTTACTTTTCCGTTTACATTATCAACATCTAGAACTAACATTCTTTCTGTTGATATGCCTAAAATATCATTTGAATTAATATTTCGAGGAGACAAATCACCAGCTAAATCAATGCTAGTGACGATTCCTGTAACACCTGTAGTTCCAACACCAACATTTAAAAGAAATCTTGATGTACTGAATCCGATTCTATGTTGACCATCGAGTCTTCTAAGAGTATCTGTAGATAATCCAGATACGTTAATAACATCTCCAACTAATAAACTATGAGGTTGTGATGAAAGACCTATAACGTTTCCAGTTCTATTATCATAACTAAAGACAATATTTTCAATTTTTACTACTGTGGATGCAATTGATACTATTTCTTTTCCATCGATCACTGATATTTTAGCAGATAAACCACTACCATCATCTAAATTATTAATATTTAATTTTTCATTAACTTTATATCCAGATCCAGCACTTTCTATTTCATACTCATTGATTTTGCCAGGCGAAGCAAAGTTGACCTCTATTTCTTGTAAAACTTTTTTACGACTATCAAATATTCCCTCATAATCCGATCCGCCTGCATCAAGTTTATATGGATTGGTATTTCTTTTCAACCCTAAAGTGTTTAGATCAATATTTTGGTTATTAGTTTCAGTAAAGTTCCAATCATCTGGTCTTGCAGTATAATTTTCACCAATCAGATATGGGAAAACTGGAGATCGGAAATTCTTAAATGTTCCGCTAGTTTCATTTTCATTAGGATTGATTGTTGCAAAATAAGCGTATGTTCCCTTTGGATAATCTGGTGTGATACAATATCTACCATTATTTTCATCTAAATCTCCATTTCCAAGATACTCATAATCATCTGTAAAAAATCCAAGTGGGAAAGTAGATATTGGAGGCCCATTTTCTCTTGATGTTTTAAGAGAATAACCAGATATCATAACTCTTACAATACCACCATCTTTACGATCATATCCGTATGGGCCATAAATTGGATTACCATCATAAGCCCATCCAAGAATAGGTGAATGATTTAAAGATACTTGTTCTGCGTTGTTTAATATATTCAAATCATTTGAACTATAATCAATAGTGCCATCACTGTTTTTTGATTTAAGTATCTTTCTTAATCCTCTTGGTGCATAGAATGATGTAAATTTAATTCCCTCATCATTATCACCACGAATTAAGAATCCATCATCTCCATAAAATATATCCTCATATCTTTTAACATTATTAACAGACCAAGATCTAATTTTTGGTAAAAATACAGCACCAGTGCCAGGCAAATTCTCTTGAACGGCAACCAAAGACGTGGTATATCCAACTCCACCATTTTTAACTGTAACTGAGTCAACACTTCCATTGTTAATTGATGATACTAATTTTGCACCTACACCATCTCCTAAAATTGTCAAATCTGGAGTAGATGTATATTCGCCACCAGATCGAGTTACAATTACGGATTGTATTTTTCCGTTTGTAACAATAGCCTTATACTCTGATGAGGAACCAGCAGAAACCCTTACAATTGGAGGAATACTGAAATTAAACGTTGTGGATGCACCATAACCTATTCCAGACTTTTCAACGTTTACAGAGGTAATAGAACCTCTTACAATAGGATTTATGATTGCATTATAGTCTTCACCCTCACCACCAGATGTATTAATACCTATAACACCTTTCACTGAAACTTGAATTGGTGGATAGTTAAATATGTGTTCCCCTGATCCAACAGATGTGAGTCCTACAAATTGTTTAGTCAAATAATTTGCGTTTGATAAAGTAGTTCCAATACCAGCAGATGCTAATCTAAATTGACTATCATTTATTTTTAAAACATAATAATCTTGATCAGTGTCTAAACCACCAATTGTTAATCCAATTCCTGAGTGTGAATAACGAATTAACTCACCATCTTCAAATCCATGATTTGTATATTCAATAAAATCAGAAAAAGTGTTAATACCAGTAGTGGGGATTAATCTTCTTTTATTTTCATAACCTTCGCCAGGGTTTTCAACGATAATATCACCTAAAATTAATTTCTTGTTTAAACTTTGAAATCTCTGAGATCCATCAGCAAAACCTGTAATATTAATTAAATTTGATTGTGTTAAGGCATCATTCTTTGTATTTGCTAATTTGATTGTACTTGCGTTTACTCTTGAAACAAAATATATTGACTCATCTACAAGTCTCTGATCTGGATTATTTTGAATAGCAGTTGTCGTAATACCAGCACTTGCGATTCCAATTGCACCAGTATTGAATGTTTTATAGATTATAGCTTCTCCGTCACGGAACTTATGAAAAGTTCCAAAACCGATTGTGTTTTCTGATATATTAATTGCGTTACCAGTCGAAGATGCATCAAAATCAATAAAGTGATCTATTTGTCTTAATCTGGATCTTAAAATAGCATTTCTTCCATTACCACCAGTGATTTCAATGACAGGAGGTTCAGTATAATCAAAGCCTGGATCTACAATATCTACTCTTTCAATTTGTCCTTTTATCACAGGTGTAGCACTTACACCAGCACCAGCTAAACTTTCAATATTAATTTTTGGTGGATTAATAATATCATATCCAGATCCACCTTCTAAAACATCAACCGATTCTATGCCACCAAATTGAATAACATCACCAGACTTATAGTTAGATATTTCAGTTCCATTTACTAATATTCCAGTGGTGCCTGGTATTGTTTGATACTGATTTCCATCAAATGAAGGTGTTAAAGGAATTCTTTTTAATAATTTTTGATGATCTAGTTTTTTATTTGCTAACTCTGGAACTGATATTTTAAAAGTTCCATCTCCTGTTGCATTTACAAAGTTTCCATTTATCAAATCTGGTAAAGAGTTTGCAAGGCGAATGTTATTAGAGTCAACACGACTTATAAAATAATTGTTACCATCAATTAATTGTCCTAAGAAACCACTAATGACGTTATATGTAACCACCTCTCCAGAGTAGAATCCATGATCAGCAGCACCCTCTGTAACCTGTATTAACTGTATAACGTCCCCTCCAGTGGCGCCAGTCCATGTTATAGACCGATCTGGCGCTACGATAGGTTCATCACCTAGACTTGGTAAAGAAGGGGAAGTAACATAAGAATTAGACTCAGATTGTTGATCATATACATTTTGAACATCAACGGTATATTTTGTTATATTATCGTGAAGTGAACTATTTCCTCGTTTTATTTGTCTTCTAACAAATGCAATTGTGAATTCATTAACGCCAGGTAAATCACCTAGAATAAAAGTAGAACTACTAATTGTGCTTAAAACACGTCCTAGTCCAATTACATTTGAGTTTGCATCCAAGACTTGAACAGAGTCCTCTTCTAAAAGTTTATGTTCAGACTCTGTGACAATATTAAAACTACTAGATGATACTCTAGTGACAGTTTTTGGAGTTAGTTTTACTGTTGTATTGTAAATCCATGATCCAAAATTATAATCCTCTGAACTTTTATTAACACCAAATGTACCAACTCTAACCTTATCACCCTTGTTAAAGTAAAAAGTTTCTTCTGGAATCGGAAAATCTTTTAAGACACCAGTGATTAAAACTTGAATTTTATTCGATCCACTTGCAAATGAATATCCGTAAGCGACATTGTTATATCTAACATCATCACCAATTTTTAAAGCGTCAACTGCTGATGACAAACCAATAAATTGATTAGTCGTTTTGTTCGTATAAGTTACAATTCCAGCAGTTCTAGCTGATGGTAATGATAAAGAACCACTTGTAGGAAATCCAACAGTTGTGTCAACTGTAATTACAGTTGAACCAATTGATATTGGGTCAGTAATTCGAGTTCTGCCTGGAACAATAAAGTTGCCATCAATTGAGTCTTTTGATATACTTATTTGATAATAATGTTCCCCATCATAAACAAAGTCTTTTACGTCTGAGATTGCACCAGAAGCACCAAGAATTTTTTTATCATCTTCATCTAAATCTTGAAATAATGTTGATCCTTTTAAATTTCTAGGATCTCCTGTGATTGCTTTGACTACGAAATCTTGTGCAAATCCATAATCTGCATCAGATGGTTTAATTAAAAACTCAGATGGTTTAATAATATCTACTTCTTCACCATACAACGCTCGAAATAAAATTTTATATGCTTCGTCAGTTCCCTTTGTTCGATAAAAATCTTTAATTTGTCGAATAAATTTAACTTGATCTAAATCACTATCTAATTTACGATTTTCAAAACCGCTGGCATATGTTGTTTTGAGTTTACCAAAAAACTCACGAATGAAAAGATTTGATAAATTATGAACTTTTGTACCACCAGTATGTGCAGCACCAACACTTGTTTTAAAAGAGAGTAAATCTGGTCTTGTGGGTTGATCCATGTTATCAACACCACTAAACCCCCTTATACACCCTGTAAAGGACGTTGTTCCGATCCCTGTGTATGTAATGATCTCATCATCTATTTTTATCAATCCATACTTATTTGGATAACCTTTTGTTGAATCTACAAAAATTGTATCTGAGTAGGATTGTGTGTCTGTAGATAATCCAGTAAATTCTGTAAGTGCAGCACCAACGAATGTTTGTAGTTTAGTATATCGATCAAGATTTTCAGCAATGTTTATTGACCCACCTTGATACTCTTGTGAAATATAATATTGTTTCATAAAATCCACGAATAGTGGACTTTCAGACTGCACAAACTCAGGTAATTGATTTTGAATTACCTGATTTATTTCAACTCTTTGTATTGAGGTATCTATCATTAATATCCGCCACCATAACTAGATCCACCACCAGAGGAGGGTGTAGAAGTTGTACTACTCGTGCTAGTAGAAGTTGTCATCGGCGTTGTCGATGTTCCACTACTTGAAGTTGATGTCGCTGTTGATGTCGCTGTTGATGGTAAAAGAGAGGAACCTGTGGCCACTGGAGAGTTTGATTTTCTTATGTAAGTTGGTGTATAGTAACTGTGAGTATGAACAAATCTAGATCCAGAAGTGTTTTCTCCAGATGCAATCAAATCTTGAACCATGTTAATTGTTGTATTTGTCATATCAAACTTCACATACAAATCACGAAGTCCTACAATGTCATTTGAGTGTGGTATCGCTTGAATTTCAATCACGTTATTTGTAATTACCGTCGAAATTATATTTACAGTATCTATAAGAATTTCACCATGCATATAATCGACTGTTCCAGCGTTTTTCTTAATTACAACTGGAGTTCCACCCTCTGTGTATGTGAAGAAAAATATTCTACCTTTTTCTCGATTAATTACCTCATCTGCAAGATAAACAATATCTGTGATACCTTCAATTCTAAATCCAGTTGAAACTACGTTATATGAGGACTCTTGTGTATGGAACATGTTACCAAAACAAACCTCATATTGAGCAAATTGACCTAGAACTGCTTTTAAATTACGTCTAATAGTAACAAGAGTGATATTTGAAGTGATTGATGAGTCAACACTGTCAATCAATGACACAGCCTTACTATATTTGAATCTTCCGCCAAATTTGTTAACATCAATCGATCTTGAATACTGAGTTAAAGCATTTGAAATGCCAGTTTTAAGATTTTCTGGATCATCATTTAAATTTGGATTGTAATATGGATTTGTTTTTAGTTCAACATACAAATATTTCAAATCAATAAATTCAGGCACAATTCCAGCGACAGCATAACTCTTTAACTTTTGAACTAGCTCTCTTTTTGTCTGATCAGAGAGAAAATCACCATTTCGAGGTTTAACTGATATAAAAACTTTTCCAAAACGAGGTGGATTCATTTCTTCACCACCATAAGCAGTTACAGACTCAACATTTGGATATATGTAACCTAAAACGGACTCATAATCAGATGAGGTCACTGCACGATACTGAGATGAGTAGATTCGAGGTGCATAATACTTAATTGATGATATTGATTCGATATTATCACCATCTCTTGACTTTTCAATCGTTGTAACAAGACCAATAAGCGCTGAATTTATTGCAGCACCGTCTTGATTTGTAATATTTCCAACAAAACTAAATTCTGAAGCACCATTTCCTTCAGTTCCATCGGTTACAATGTAAGAAACCTCAATAAAATTATTATTTGATAGTTTTTTACCAATTACATTGTCGCCAAATATTAATTCATACCTTTCATCCTCAATTTCTTGTAAAAGATAAGATGATGATGTCGAAGTGACGCCAACAATGTTGTCAATTTGTTTATAAGTGACTGTGGATGTAGATGTTGAGTCTGGTTTAACCTTAACTTTGATTGTTGATGTGTCAATGAATGAATTATCCAAAATAAACTTCTGATTAAACAGAGATGTATCAACAGTAAATGTTTGTGATACAAAACTTCCTTCAAATATTTCAATATTGTCAAATTCTGCAAATCCATTCACAACTGGAATTGTTATGTCTTCTGGAATGCAAAATATGTAGTTTGTATTCTCACCAACACCATTACAAACAACACCAGCGTTTAATGTGAGTGTTGAGGTCTCTGTAAGACCACTTACAATGAAAGATATCTTTGCTCTAGATGCTCTACGAGATCTTGGAACATAACCAATGTTTCTGGCAAGCGCAACAACGTTTTCTCGAAGTGTAGCGGAGTCGAGAAAACACTCATTCGCTGCCATATTTGTATTATATGCAGTTGTGTATGTATTATATGCTAATGCATCAATAATTATTGAAAGGTTAGACCCTTCAAAGTCATAATCAGTAAAATTAGTGTTTGCCCTCAGATAATCTCTGATAGACCTTTTAATTTGATCAAAATCTAAGTTTGTATATTGTCCAAAAGCCATTATACTCTAGCTGGGAATAAAAGAACTTCTACCTCTTGCGTTGGAGCGGAAAGTCCAACAATATCATATTGAATCACACAGTTCATTTCATGTGAATCTGCAAGAATCGATACATCAACACTAATACCACTAATTCTTGGTTCAAAATTTCTTAAGGCTGATGTAATTGCATCACTAATTCCAATTGTACTTAAAGCCGTGCTAAGTTCAAAGATTGAAGAATTAATATCTGATCCAAAATCGGACATATATGGTTTTTCACCAACAATTGTGAAAATTATGTTCCTTACAGACCTTTTAATAGCGTCTTCATCACGAATTACAACAACATCATTCGTCACAGGATGACGTTTGAAGGATAAGTTGATATCTTTGAATGCCCTAGAAGCCACTATTTACACAAAAAGTTTCCTGTTTTTATTTATACCGCTTTTTTTATCTTTTTACGACACGA
>Ga0209348_1000913_pt1 | contig 14831 bp, 12 predicted proteins | sample ETNvirenome_2_30_FD_184065 | JGI IMG/M metagenome (GOLD analysis project Ga0209348, IMG submission 184065) | Marine viral communities from the Pacific Ocean - ETNP_2_30 (SPAdes) (version 2) | ecosystem: Environmental > Aquatic > Marine > Oceanic | place: Pacific Ocean | collected 2013-06-22 | reverse complement strand
ACCAAATAACACTTCAAACCTTTCTTCAGGTAATCTTGATGTTCTGGATACAGGATCAAGTTTTCTTTTCATTGCTGCTGAAAAGGATGTAGAACCAATATAAGGTATATCAACATACTGCCTTGCCAAAGAAACTAAACCAAAAGACATACGACCTTCAATACTTCCGCCAACATTTACTGCAACATCTCCAACTTTTTTACCAAAAAACTCTGTAAGATTTGCAAAACTTTCTGCTGTATTATTAAATGGACTACCAATCGCTTGAAATAATTCTGATGTTCCTTGCAAGAAAGGTAAGTTACCTGCATATTGTGCAACGGCAAGAACACCTGCCATCATCATATCTTGAACAACTTTTGCACTTGCTTGATCGTCAGGCATACTTTTTATAACACTTGCCATATCTGCTGATATAGCCAATATTCCAGAGAGAGGGTCTAACCGACTAAATGGTATTGTTGTATATTCACCTTTTTCATTTTTAATTGATATAGAATAGGGTTGCACTCCTCTATCTTCTCTTCTTCTTCTTGCTGCTCTTTCTTGTGGACCAGAACCATTAACAACAACATTATCGCCATACATACCCATAGATAAAGCAAACATACCACCAAAGATTGTCCAACCTGTAGCTAACTTCGCCATAGCTTCGTCAAACTCTCTACCACTTCCTTTTATACCTTCACGACCCTTTTTTAAGGCTCTAGCTACAGAGAAAGGTGCAGCAAAAGTTCTATCCCATACTTGGTTAACAATATTTGTTGGTGTCTTAACAAAAGTAAAAATAGGTTTGAGTAAAGGATGACTTATGTTTCTTGCTAACGCCCCTTGAAATCCTGTCAAGTCTGTTTGAAACGTCATTGCCTTTGCTTCTAAGTCCATCATTTCTACAACATCATCAGGTGGATTGTGCATAATTTCTGTGAATACTTGTTTGTATACATCCATAGCTTCACCCTTAGAACCATTAGCTCTAAGTACATCTCTCATTGCCGTAGTTGCTCTTCGGCTTGCTTCTCTTCTTCTTACTCTACCTCTTGAAATAACTTTAAATACCTCATCCTCTGCTGATAACATTGTACCTGGAAATCTTGCAGCAGCTCCAATCATATCTATACCAGAACCTAAAACATCACCTTTCATAAGATTTTCTTTTATCTCCAATATGTTTGATGTTTTTCCTATAGTCCTGTAATTACGCAAATCTATCTTTGATGCAAAATCACCGCTTTCACCTGTTACCAGTGTCCGTCCACCTAATACTAAAGCATCAGATATACTACCAAACATCCCAACTGCTTCGTGAATAAATTCATCTGTATTTACTCTATCTTCAAGCTCAATGGCATCTAAACCTTGATACCGTCCACGCAAGACATTTACACCTTGCCTAATAGTACCTATACCACCTGCAACACCTCTTTCTACTAATGACAAAACTTGGAAAGCAGCATTACCTGCCATATTGACGGTATGTGTCGCTGGATTTGTTAATAATGCATTGACGTATATTTCATTTCCAATATCTATTGCTTTTGAATACCACTTCTTTTTAACAACTTCTGCTTTTCCTGTTTTGGACAATCTTGTGTATTGCAACATTTTTAAATTGATTTCATCAGGAGAATAATCAAGTACATCAATCGTTGTTTCATCCATATCATCAATAAATTCTGTAATTTGCTGTGCGTAATTTTTTAAATTAAATTCTCTAATTTTAGCTATGTTTCTAACAACCGCTAAACCTCTACCGTATTCACTAACCGCACCTGATACATTTGCTGTTAAATTTGCTTGTAAGGCAGCCAACCTAGCAAACTTTTTATATTCTATAAGTTTTTGTTCTGGGTCAGAAGTTTGCATAACTAATTTGTTTGCATAGTCTAATTCTGCACCAAGTCTAATAACGCCAATAATACCTGCTAAAGTGTCATCTGGTAAGGGTAGAGGGTCAGTATCTGGATTTCTACCAAGAAGAGATATGACTATATCATTTAAACCTTTTTTTTCTAAAAGCTTGACCATATCTTCCATAGACTTCGTATCTCGTCTAGCGTAATTAAATAACGCCTTGTTATTCTGTTTTATGTTTTGAAGAAGATTTCCTAACAATACTGCACCATCTTCGTCACCAAGGTCAGTTTCAAATATCTTTCCAATACGGTATAAATCTAAACCTGCTTTTACTTTTGGTCCTTGATAACCACTTTTGTTGATAGCGTCCTGTAATGATTTAGCTTCGTCATCAGATAAACCTTTTAAGATTACATCACCTTGATCTATCTTAGTAATATCTTCATCTGGTGCTTGACCTTTGTAAACAAAGGCATCTGTTTTAGTTACATAGTCAGCTATCTTCTGACTTACTTTTGAACCTAGATTTCTAACCACCTTGTTTCCTTTTCTTAGTCATTACTTTTTTAGCAACCTTACCAACTTGTTTACCTGCTTCACCTAGAACCGCTGCACCTGCACCACCAATGGCAGTTGATGTACCTAACCTAACAGGGTCAACACCTTCTTGTTGATTGGCATTGATAGCTATTTGTTGTCGGCTGTAATCATCAAAAGCACCATATCCCATGCCTTCATAAATCAATAAAGCCTGTGGACCTATAAAAGATTTAAGTCTGCTTTTAAGTGCTTGTTTAGAAAGACCTTTTGCTACTGTAGCTCCTAATGTTCCAACACCAAGATATGTAAGAGGATCGGTAGCTAACCCCTTGATAAGTCTAATTGTTCCTCGTTTTGTAAACATAGGTAGCTTTTCATAAGTACTCATTGCATGAAATAAAGCTGTAGCTATCTGTGGATTGTCCTGTAATCGACTATCAAAAGCAGTTGCTGATAATTGAGTAAGATTGTATTCCAACATACCAATATGATTAATACCCCATTGAGCAAACTCTTGATCTGTTTGTGGTTCTTTGTTGACGTTATTTTCCTGAAATGTCTTAACAGACTTAGGTCTTAAATCTCTACCTTTGGCTGGATTAAATAACATATCAGGTACAGGGTCAGTGTTAAACTTTGCTGCTTGTTCTTGTTGGCTTTCACCTTTAGAAAAATCATACAGCATCTTACTTGCTGTAATAAAATCTCGACCAATATCTGTATCTGCATTGCTTAGAGTAGCTTCTGTAATAGTCGTATCAGAGGGATCAGACAAACCAAACTTTTCTTTAGCTTGCAAGGAAGGTACATGATAAGCTTTTCCAGGCTCAATAACCATATCATTAGGATTACCGTGTTCACGGATAAACCTTGATCGCATAACTTCTTCCATAAAGTCTGTCATTGTCCAAACTCTCTTAAATCATTCAAAAAGATTGCTAATTTGTTTGCTTGCGTTCTCATAAGGTCTTTTTGTGAACCACCAAAACTGTCACTTGTTTGAGCATTGGTTAAAAATTCAAGTAGTCCTACATAGTCTGGTGATCGATTATTAATAACACTATTAAAAGTTTCTTCTTGTTCTTGTGATAAATTATTAATTTGACTAAAAATAAGGCTAGTTGTTGCAACAATCTGTGTTCTACTATCTTCAATAAACTGTGCTTTAAGTGGTCCTATTTCATCTTTAACAAATTGTTCAGCAAGTGCTAGTCCGTCAAAATCTGCACCTGTTCTTTGAGCTTCTATAAGCTTTTGTTTTATAAATAATTTCCCTTGATCATAAAGTGTTTTCTTTGCAGCCAATAGGGTATCCTCATCACCCATAAACTTATCAACTTCTGGATTGTATTTAAAACCTCTATCACCAGAAAAATATAATAGTGCAAGTTTATATTCCTCATTTTCATTTTCTATAATTTGTTGTCTAAAGTTTTGATAATCGGTAAAACTTAACAAGTTCTTTTTTTTAGCTAAAGTATCAAAACTAGCTGTTAATTCATTTATTTCCTGTTGAACTGTATTAAAAGCAACTATATCTGAATTTTGTCTAAAACCTCTTGTACTTAAATATTGTTCTCTAAGTTCTTGCCCTTTTTGAAAATCAAATATTTCTACTTTTTGTATTTCTACTTCTGCTTCTCTTAATCCTTCTGCTCGTATATCTGGATCGTTACTATTTAATTTAATTGTTAATTCAGACAAATTTCTACTAACGTCAATCTTTGTTGCGTCATTTTGTATTTTAATTTTATCATTTTCTTGACTTTCAATAGATAGCCTTTCTTGCCTAATTTCTCTAAGTTTTTGAGCTATATCTGATCTTACATTAGCATCTGAGTTTGCAACAATAATATTTGCTAATGCTATTTCATTTGTATTACCATCTAACAGTATGCCTTCACGGACGTTTTTGATATCATCTTTCAAGTTGTTTTCTTCATCAGCCGTTATATTTTTTACTGCTAAAGAAACCAAAGCATCATTTACACTTTTATTATATTTATCTAATTGTGTAATTTGTGCATTGGCTGTTGGTAAAGAACTTATTGAGTTCATAAACTCTAATCTATCTGTTTGAAAAAATAATTGTACTGTTTCTGGTGTAGGATTAGTGCTTAATACAGCTTCTAATTTAATTGCAAAATTACCTCTATGAGCAATAATAGCTTCAGCATTAGCAGAAGAACCGCCTTTAGACATAGCTTTTTGATAAGATTTTCTATACGCATCAAACTGACCATGAGCCGTCAAAGCAAGTTTTGCTTTCATTTTATTTGCTAGGGAAGGGGATGTAGCGATTAATATTTCATCATAACCAGCAATAGCAGCATCTAAATCGTTTCTAAGCACCGTTGGAGATGACATATTTTTGGATGCTGTAAATACTAATTCATCAAATCTTTTAGTACTATCAACAATAATTTCATTTTCTATTTGTGCTAACGCTGCCCTTTTAGCTGCTTGTCCAAAAACAGTTGGTGCAAAATCAAACAGACTTCCTCCTGTCTTTGTAGCTTCTGCAATCTGTTCTATCGTTGGTGCATTGGCAGAACCATATTCAGTACCTTCTATTTCTCTTTGCCTTGCAGCTTGGTTAAAAAAGAAATTAGACATTTGATTTAGCTGACTAGTTAAAGCATTTGAAGTACGAATACCTTCAGCTAAAGCTGCACCGCTTGACCCTTGAAAGCTAGAAGTCATCAAACCTGTGCGCTTATAAGGAGCTACCATTAGCCAATCCTCGCTGCATTAAGAAAACCACTTGCCATTGTCATAGTACCTGCTGTTATGCCACCAGCCTTGGCTATCTCACCTGCTTTAATAAGATCAGCATATTGTGCTTCCCCTGAGAGTTCCGCTAGTTGTGTGTTCACATCTGATTGTATGAGGTCAGTTATTGCTGGTGAAAGTATTCTTGTATTAATTGCAAGGTTAAATGTAGAAGGATCAACACCTCTTCGATAAGAACCTGCATTGGCTGAAGCTAGTGTTTCATTAGCTCTTCTAAGTATTTGTGCCGTTTGTTGTCTACTTCTATTCGCTTCAAAGCGATACTTCAGACGTTCATTCTGTGCTTGAACATTATATCTTTCTTGCGTTAATGCACCAGCTTTTCTTTGCTGTTGTGCTGCTGCCATATTCGTTGCTAGACCTGCTACTTGTAATAATACACCCATTAGTTTGCTGCCGTACTTAGTTTATATTCTACAGAAAGAACTGTCATGAATAATGGTTGAGATTGAGAAAAGGTAATCTGTGCTGTTTCAGAAAACCCTAGTAATGGACCGATACGTTTACGTCCTGTAAAAGAACTAATTGTAGTTCCCAAGGTATCGGATAGCGTCCTGAAGTGAACATCAAAGCCATTGATATTGACATTTTGTGTTGATTTTAAAATAGGCGTAACTTCCATAATCCTTCGCTTCCTAGATTGTACAGGTCCAGTCGATAGATTAGGTTCACTTGGTAATGTCTTTACTTCCACCGTGTAGTCAAGCCCAACCTCTACAAAAGACGATGGAGCTACATCTATAGTGATTGCACTTGAAGACACAGTTTTATCTAGCAGCACAAAACCATCTCGTAATACTTTAACAGTCTTAGCTTCTAAATGAGATAAACTCGATACGGATGTAGAACCAGGTAATGATTGGTCAGGGGAAGTTGCCCCAGAGAAATACTGTAAATTACAATCGGTTGTCCTTTGGCTATCAAATAATTCTAAATACTGCTTTGTTGCAGAATTAACTGTTCTTGTTACAACGGTATAAATATCGGTTACATCTACACCTACATCAATGAAGCTTCCATCAGTAACAAATTCACTAGCAGCGACAACATTGACAGGTCGAAGAATAGAAAAGCAAGCCATCGTGCCATCTTCACCGTTAGTAATTAGTAATAAATCACCTTCGTCTGTATCAGTAGATTGACGCATAGCCATCTTCAATGGGGTCTTAATCAGGTGACTAGCCAAGAAAGATACGTTGTTCGCATTATAGTTTAACTGTGCATCGTTATAAAGAAACTCTCTTAAACCACCACCATTACGATCTATAAACAAAGTAGCATCCGAAGTCTGTACAGGTCTTATTCCTTCTTTAGAACCATTCTTAGTTGCAGATTTAACAGTTAGGTTTGTCGGTGTAATAGGCGTAACTTCTGTTTGCTGGACAAAAAACTCGCCACCTGTTGTAAAGATTTGTAAGTCACGAGCAGCAAATAATCCTGTAATAGCATTCACTCTATCAGAACTTAGTGTCGCTTTCAGAGCATCGTCATCTAGTGCTTGAGATTGTTTGAAGTTAAAGAAATCATTAACCTTGCTGCCAAACAAAGTGTTCGGTAACGATTTTGTACCCCCAAAAAACAAACGTCCTTCATGAAAAGTCGCTGATCTTGGAAAACCTCTTGATGTAGAAAAGGCATCCTCATAGCCTGTTTCAATATGATAAGCACTATCTGCTATAGCTGTTGTGTTTAGAAAAGGTACTTCAACAACACCTATGACTTCAGAAGAAGAAACAAACTCTACAATACGTACACGACCAAAACCATCATCTCTGGTAAAGAATTGATCAACATGTGCAGTAGTAAAGCTACTTCCAGCCGAGGTAAGCGTGATTGAGCCAGAAGTAGCAGAGGGAGTAACATTACCAGATATTTCAGCTTTACCTAATGTAAATGCGTGTTTTGGTATCGTCAAAGAAATAGAAGCAGCAGTCCATGTTTGATTGTTTGCACCACGAACAATACTAATTGGTGACATATCTTCATGAACTAAAATTAATGTATCAGCAGATTGAGTAAAGTTTAGTTTGGATAAATCAACATCACCCATAGAAACTTCTAGGTAAGGGTCAGAACCGCCATTAATCCCTGTAATTTGTGTTTTGGATGCGTAAACAAACATACGAACATTATTGCTAGATGTTGTAGAGTTCTTAACAAAAACAAGCATAAAAGATTGTGTAGTAGAAAACTCAAAAGGAATGAGCCTTATGCCTTGTGTTGCTGTTATACCACTACCTAAATGGGATGTAAGATCAAGCATAAACCTTGTACCAGGTCTTCTTTCAAAACCACCTTGAGGTAACACGATTACATTCTTGGCTTCTTCTAAACCTTTTCGATATTGTTCAAGATCAATACGTCCAAGAAACAGAGGGTCTATTTCTCCAGAACTAAAGTCTGATTGAAAAACAGTTACCCTACTCATTAACGTACCTCTGTCAGTAAATAATCTCCAATAACTGTGGTGCTTTGACCAGCACTATCTATATTTGTTGCCGTTCTAAAGTAACCACCACGACCACTTTCAGCCATTGTTCCCAAGGCTATTGTTCTATAAGTATCAAGCATGGTTGCCTGATCGGTAATCGGTATCGCTAAATGCCAAGCCATTTGATAGGTCAGCAACTTGACAAAGTAATCAGGCATGGATTGTTCATCTACAGTCTGCTGAAAGTCCACATAGATTTTTGTGTAATCTGTAAGCAGTTGATTACCTTGTATTTCATAATCCTTAATAACATTTGCACCTACGCTATCAGAAGCAAATACCCTTCGAGGAACACCAGTAAGCATCTGTGAAGGAAGTTGATAAGCGTATGTCCATACATTGGTAGGGGCTGCTGCTAGTTGTCCTAGCTGTACTTTGGCTAATGTAAACGTCCAAGGATACATTCCCAAGGTACTTGATTTAACTTTTGGATATATTTTTGATGCAGCACCAGCACCTGCCGTACCGTCATCAAAAGAAGTAATGGCTGTTTGACCCAACAGAATTAAAGCTTCGGAGCAAATTGAAACGTCTGTATCGCCAGCAGCCATTACGTCACCTTTTATTTAGTCACTATCAGTTGCACTAATAGCAGTACCATCACCTATATCTACAACACCTGACGCATTGGATACGACAGGGTGCAAACTATAAGTTCTCGTTCCACCTGTTGAAGCATGAACATAAATAAGATCACCCACACTAACATCAGTTGAAACATCGTTAAAATAACCAGAAGCATCGATATCTGTCTTTGCATCTGTTGAGGTATAGGACCACATTTGCGGAGCTAAACCTTTTTTTGCTTGACCGCCCATTGGCTGCCATCCATCTCTATCAAAAGCCATGATTAACTCTCCCTACAGGTTATATCGACTTGACCATTGCCATCGATAGAAATCGCACCAGCAGAAAACATAGATGTTACCAAGAAAGAAGTTTTTTCAGGTACATAGTTAATTTCTGTTTTTGGTGGAATGCCTACGGCAAGACCAATCGCATCTCTATGAAAAGCAAAGCAGGTTCTGTCGGAGCTTCCGTCAATCGCTAATCCACCTTCAGTTCTGTCACCAATCATGTGAACTTGGAAACCAAGGATGGTGTTTACCTCACCGTTTGATAAGGCACGAATAGTTTGGAAGTCAGCAGAAACGGCTCTTTCATCACCTAATAAACCAGCTAGGTTATTCGCATGAATAATCAAATGCCTGTTATCAGGTGGCACAGAGTTCGTATCTAAAGTTTTCTTAGCTGCTAATATCTTACCAATATTAAGGTCTGATGCAGAAGCTGAACCTGAAGTTACAACCGTATTAGCTACAGTTGCAGCAGGGGTAGCTGCTGTCAAAGCGTCCAAGATAACTTGATCTTCTCTACGTCCGATAGCTGAACCCACTAACTGAGCAAGTTCTGATCTTTCGTCAAAGTTGACTTTTTGTTGATTAAAAATATCAGAATATTCTGATGCACTAAAGTCTTTCATAGTCGCTGTTACGGCTGAGAACACGCCCCCAACTGGAACTACGTCCGTGCTAGGTGTCCTTTCCGTTGCAACGCCAGAACCTAATTTTGGAAACTGAGCTGTATTTCCAACAACACCTGTCCTTGTTCGACAGATATTTCTTAATACGGCAGCTCCTTGATAGGCTTGATGGACTTCAGCTTCGAACAGCTTTACAAAAGCTGGTGAAAGCGTAGTTGCCATTGTATTATCTCCAAATTAATTAAAACTAGGTCGCTTGTCCGTTAAAGGGGCTATGGAAACTGTCCATTAACAGAAGGGGCGAACAATGGCTTGTCCTTGAAATTAATCGTTATCATAGTTCTTGTTCAAAATCAAGACCCTACGTTTAAGAATTAGAATAGGCTTCCTGATACATCTTTTCTACTTTCTTTCGGTAGGTCGGATCATTCTGGTATCTGGCATCCTGAACCATCTGCATTAGCTCTTCTTGGTCTGGTGCTTCGCCTTCGATCGACGCGACTGGGATTTCTTTTTCCCCTGTAAGACCCCTGATTTTCTGGATGATCCTTTGGCCTTTGGCTGTCCCCCCAAGTATTTCAAGTTCTTCGTAGTCGGCTTCCGTGAAAATACCTTTGGCAACCAGCCCACGACCCCATTCCACATTGCTATTAATAATCTCATTTGCATTTTTCCCCAATAGTTGACGTTCTTTATCCAAATCAAGTTGTGCATCCTGTGCATAATTGTTTTGAATTTCTGTGAAAGCTTGCCCCAACTTATCAAAAGCTTCTTGTGAAATGCCGTTTTCCTTTGCCCAATCGGTATATGTAGCAAGTAATGGATCATCAGCATCGACTTCACCAAGGTTTTCCCATGTATATTTCTCTGGTGCTTTATGCTTGCCTTGTGACATTTTCTTGCGAAGTTCGTTATAGCTTGTTTTCTGCTTTTCAAACTCGCCCATAAGCTTTTCAAGATTTGCACCACTTTCTGCATCCCAATATTCATCTGGTAGATATTCTGGTTTCTTTAGTTCGGCTTGCTCAACATCATGAGCCATCTCGCCATCTTCTACTTTTTCTTCTTCTTTCTTAGCATTCGCCATCAATCCTTGTGGCTTTTCCTCTACAACTTCTTCTGTTTGTACCTCTTCTACTACTTCTTCTTCAGCCATTTAATGCTCTCCTCATTTTATTTTGAATATCTCTAATCACAGAATTTTGACCCTCACGAAAGTAACCATAATGTTCATTGCTTCCTGGTATCCATGAAGGTTGATTTAATATTTTATTCTCTAAATCCTGTAAGACTTTCTTGCCTGTTTCTGTGCCAAAACAATTTAAATATTCTTTATCTAGTTGGGTAGCTGCTTGTTCCTGATAACCAAATTGAGCATCTAAACCTTCCCAACCAGGTTCGCTAATTGACGGTTTCTTCTGCTGTTTCATTTGGTTGCTGCTCCATTGGTTGTCCTTGTGCCTGTGCCTGTGCTTGTTGTTGTGCCATTGCCATAGCTTGTTTTTGTAGCTCCATGCGTTCCATAGGCGTTGTTATCATTTCTGTTGGTATTGCCATTGACTTTGCCAAGTAATCAAGAAAAGCATCTTGTTTTAAAACAAACTGACCCATTGGGGTTTGCTGTACAATCTGTGCAAACTGTAGAACTTCCTGTACTCTTTCCATATTTTGTGCCTGTGCAAGAGGTGCTGTTGGTACAATTTTGACCTGAACACCATTAATCTTCAACGGTAACTGTATCATTCCTTTTTCATCCATGATCTCTAATGTACGTCTTACAACAGGGTACATGGTTTCATTGATCAATCTGCCAAAAGCAGAACCAAGATTTTGTGATAATTCACTTAACTTTGCTGTTATTTCTGTAGCTGATCGTGCCGACATATTATCTGGTGTAAGGCTTTCATCAAGCATAATCCTTTTGATCGCTTGCCTAAGATCGTTAGCTACAATCTGAGAAAGCTGGGGGTCACCAGAACGAGGTAAGGGTCTTAAACTCTCGCCCTGAGGACCACCATTTCTAGCAACAGGAATGATAGCACCTGGTAATATTTGAACGGTTGAAGGGTTCAGAACACCATCATCTGCTGCGGTAAAGACCCCTCCAATCGACAGGCTTGCGTTTTTCAAGGTCAATTCAATAGATCTGTTTAATGATTTAATATCTGGTAAAGCTGTCAATACAGGTCCACGACCATAGATTTCATTGGAAGCTTTCATGTATCTTGCAATAATCCAAGGAAAAGATTTAAGTTCCCTTGATAATAATTCGTATTGTCCTGTTTCATCGATAATTTGATAGCAGTATGTACCATCTTCTTTCATGTAGTAAGTCGCTTCAATCAAATCGACATTTTCATTTTCATCCCCTGCATAGCGTTGCGCCATTTCATTTGGGATGTTAATATCTGGATACTCCATATCCAAAAGACGAAAAGGCTTTCTTATTCTTCGATAAACACTATCCACCGTACCATGCGGTCCTTCCTCAAAAGAAACAAGGAAAGTAGGCACAGAAGTAAATCGAATAGGTACAGTATCATCGCCTGGTTGGATCAGCATAACAGCCGTACCTACCGCTAGCTCTAGCAAAAACTCGCCCATTGCCTGATCAAAAGCACTTTGCCTTAAAATAGAAAACATACGCTCAGAATAACTATCGAGTATTCTTTGTATTTCCGTATGCTGTTCTTGTGGAATACCTTCACCAGGGGTTAATCTGCACCAATTACGTTGAGGTGGAAACACGCCAGATTGCAAACGATTAGCAAATCTTTGTGTGGATTGTATGGCAGTACTATCAAAAACCCTTGTCATTTTATCCTGACCAGGCGCACTTTCGTAGTATCCATCATAAAGGTTTCGCATGGGTAAAGCATAACGATACGCATCTTCGTAGATGGATCGCCATTGTCTTTTATGCGAATTACTTTTGTCGTACTTTTTCTTTATTTCACTTGGATTAAGTTTAGGCATAGCTATCCCTTGGGTTCATTCTTGGACTAAGTGTTGTTTGGTTTTGGGGTACGCCGACACCTGGATTTGCTCTAGCCGATGACATAAGCAATCTTGAGCCACCAAACCTTGCCCTTCGGTTACGAGCAATTAAACGTCTAATGGCTTGCCGTCTTTCGGCTTCAAGCAACGCAGCTTGTTTTTTCTGTAAGGTATCCGCTTCGTTTTCACCTACAATAGCATCTGTATTGACTAATTCTAAACCTAATGCCTTGGCTCTTTCTTTAGCAGCATCAGAAATGGTCACAGCGTTAGCAGAGGATTGTAAGGTATCAGCAGAAGAACTATCACCTGATGTACCAGCGTTTCCTGGTGTAGTGGGAGTAGTGGGAGTAGTGGGCGTAGTTGCAGGTTTACCACCACTACCACCATGAATAACATTAAGTTCATCACCGTCACCAGCTTTGGCTGCAACGGCTTTGAAATATTCCAACGTAAAGGGAGAACCGCTGAAATTATAATTATCAAAAGAACTTAGATCGTTATAGTTCCCACCACTTCCAGAAACCGTAGGTCCAATCCTTCTTAACTCAGCTCTTGCTTCTTCTTCGGTCATCGTTGCTGGATTTCCCATAGTTATTGGTGCTGGTCGAGGGTCTTTACCACCCATATTAGCCGATTTGCCTGGAACATAGCCTGATGTTAAAACAAAAGAAGTATCTAATCCTAGAGCTTTGCCATAATCAAAACTTTCTGCACCCACAAAATCCTTAAAACTTGTTTTAGGTTTGTTAGCTATTGCTCTTGTAACAGGGTTATAGCTTCCTGAACCCCTACCTGTTTCTTTAGCTACTGCTTTTTCAGATGATGTGTTACCACCCATGCCTATTTCCCCTTAAAGTATCTCGCATAAACATAATAATCTCGACCCTCTGGTCCGTAATGTTTCAATAAACCTTCCTGATTAAATAACATTTTCTCAATCCATTTGGTAGCCTGAACATTTTCTGAACAGACATGACATTGCAAGCGAACAAGTTGTAAACATTCAGCAATAAAAGGGAATAATCGCTTGGCAGAGCGATGAAAAATGAATTTATCTTTACCGATAAACTTATTCACAAGCATCCAAATCTCAGCGTTACCTTTCCAAATTGGTTGAATGCCAAAAGCAAGGATACAATGATTGCGATGAAAGCATGAAAAGGACATGCCATCGGTTACCATGAAGTCTAAATTGGCAGAAAGAACAGCTTCATCTAGCTTTCGGTACTCCATAAGGCTTAAATGATAGGGGTCAAACGGTAGTAATCTGGTAAATATACCGTCAATCTGCATGGTTTTTTCTAAATCTCTAGGCAAAAACATCGAAATCGATATTGGCTTGTATGGGTTTTCTAAATTGTGGGTTATTTCCTCTTGTTATTCTACGATGTTCGCCACCGCCAAGCAGACAATAACCTGCTGCATCACCAATATGAGAGTGTTCATTCTTGTTTGGAGTATCTTTATACCGTTCCTGACCAGCTCCAATCGCTATTCTTCGGAAATGATAGCCACCAGAAAGCGATTTTCTAAGCCTGACGCAATTACGATCCACTAATAACCCTGGTTTTCCTTCGATCAAACGACCCATAGGGGCAGCTAATGCTTCCCTTCGAACCTTAAAATCATTAGTTGCTGTCGGTCTAGCTAGTAAATTATGAGTTTTTAGATGGTCAAAAGCCGTTGTTTCAAAGATTTGATCTCGTTGCTGACCTGCTGGATCACCCCAAATCTGTATATCCATATTCGGAAATCGATTGTTAATCTCTGATTTTAAAATATGACAAAAGCGTTCTAGACCCATATCAAAAGTTACAATCTCATGAACAATATGCCATCTGCCATTCGGTAACTTCTGTGCAAAAACAGCAGCAGGGGTTAATCCAAAGTCTAAGCCAATCTGAATAGGAATATGTTCCTCTACAGCCAAATCATCAACCATACTATCATCATCATATTCCGACCAAACAGGTTTACCTTCCTGAACAAATGCATACTTGCCTTCGGCATAACACCTAATCCAATCTAGTTTCTTACCCCCTAGTAACTGCTCGTAATATCCAGAGGGTAAGTTCCCAAGGTTCTCCGCCTTGTTATTCGTTTTCCACCATTTACCAGCCGAAAAAATATAGCCTTTAGCTTCAGGACTATCTGCTGGTACATCTTTGGAAAGAACTTCTGAAACACCGCCTTGCTGTCTAAAAAAGCTCCATTTAAATTCACCTCTGGGCGTTTCTTTTTCAGCTAAATGAAAATACCAATGATCGCTGTCCATAGGGTTTGTATCCAAAATAATCCCTCTCCAAGTCGGTCCACCATCTGCTTTGGAAGGATAACGACCTACACGATGGGTCAAACCATCAATTACAGCTTTCGGTAATTCCCTTGCTTCATTGACCCAAGCTCCTGTTAATTCCAAAGAAAGAAGTTTTCGTACATCTTTTGGCTGATCTAACGCTAGAAAAATAACTTCCATATTGATCCCAGCAGCACCCTCTCTGGCAGGTAGTTTGATGTGATGCGTAATCGGTGGTGCATAACGAACCGCACCCCAAGTATCTTCTGGGAATAATTCCAGCCAAGTCTTTAAAGTCGTTGTTTTTAGCATGGGATAAGAGTTTCTTACCACCGCAAACCGTGAATATTTTATGCCATCTCTCTTCGATG
>Ga0209348_1000912_pt1 | contig 14835 bp, 22 predicted proteins | sample ETNvirenome_2_30_FD_184065 | JGI IMG/M metagenome (GOLD analysis project Ga0209348, IMG submission 184065) | Marine viral communities from the Pacific Ocean - ETNP_2_30 (SPAdes) (version 2) | ecosystem: Environmental > Aquatic > Marine > Oceanic | place: Pacific Ocean | collected 2013-06-22 | reverse complement strand
CTGATATTTGGGAGCCCACCTCCTAGTCCCCGATCTAACACAGGACATGATGAACGATCTTAGCCTAGCTTCAGTCCAAACCTTCATCTCATCTTGTTGACCAAGTCATAGAACATGAAGCAACTGATAGCATCATCCAGTGCCTTGGCCTGTGCCTGTTCGGTCCACTTCTTTACATGGGTGTCCCCGTTGTTGGTATTGATAATAACGGTGTGGATTGGCGGGTCATAGTCTAGGTAGCTGGCAATCTTTACCATCCTAGATTCCGAAGCTAACTGCATAGAATCTTTGTGGTATGCTTTGCGAGTGATGTCCTGATGCTCTGCCACCTCCCTTGTCTTGTAGTCAAACAGGGCAAGCTTGCCATTGTGTATGGCTAACAGGTCAATTGTTCCTGCTGTGTTAAACTCTTTGTCACTATTGGAAATCACTCCCTCAACCTCCACCACCTCTAGGTCTTGGTCATCTGCCCATTCAATGAAAGGCATGACAAATGGTTCCCAACATGGGGGACACTGACCCCCGCAAATGGTAGTTTCTAAATGCTTGTGACACTCGGTTCCCCAAGAAGAACTTTTCACTTCCTCCCCCGTCTTCGGGTGAACTCTCATTCCCCACAGCATATCCATGATTTGCTCCTCACTAAGATGCGGGTGTTCCTTGCTGATTTCTATAGCTCTCTTGGTCCTCCAAGTTTCAAAGAATGGATCAGGAAAAACCTTCAGCTTCTCGGTAACACTAGCAACGATGGCTTTGCCACTGTTCTGGGATTCCCTCCTTGCTTGGAAGGGAGTGGACAGGTCATCCCGAAGGAAGCCTGAGTCTTTTTTTATTTCATAAAAGTGGGCCATAATATAAAGCGGGGGCCGAAGCCCCCGCAGTTTAATTAGAATGGTGCTCCTTCCTCCTGAACCAAATCTCGGCCCTCTTGGATAGCTTCCCTCACTTCTAGCAAGTCCTTTGCAATGGAGTATACAATGTATTTGAATTGTTCATTGTATCCACCGCTCTTGAACGTGCTGTCTTGAGCTGCCACTTGGCTTGCTTGGTTGATGCAAGCTTGAATGGCAATCTCTCTTCCCTTGTCTACTCCACCACTGCCATTGTTGGAGTAGTTCGGTCGTTTGAAGAACGTCTCGGTTCCATCACTGGACTGGTGTCCGGTGTAGCCTTGACTGTCCTGTGGAATCTCTCTTGGTATTGAGATTTTCCATTTGGTGTGACCCTTTGGGGTCTTGTATGTTGAGTCGGTTGCCTCTACTGTGGCTCCCGCCTCTGCCCAACGAGGGGCTCTGCTTTTGCCGTTGGCAACTCCTTTTGTGCCATCGTCAAATTCTAACCAGAACCCCCAGAGGTCCCCGTTAGGTGTGCTTCTTGGTTCGTCTCCCATGAGACGTACTGTTTTTATTGTTTTTATTTGTGACATATTTTAGTCTACGTTGTACCAATACTCATCCTCAGGTGAGAGGGTAGAGATTGGGCTTGTTTGGAATAGCCGGGTTTTGGTATCAAACCAAAGGTCGCGGCTAAAGTTGACCCCGCTGTTGCGTTGCTTGAAGACGGTGAACACTGCATCTCCCTGCTTTTTAAATTTGTCCTGCTCTTCCGCACTTCCGTTAGACATTGCCAACTCCTTAGCAGTGTTACGGTGCATTGAGCAAATGGTGTGGCTAGCCTGAGACAGTTCTTGGCTTCCCAAAATAGATCCGGGGCTTGTAGGGGCATACTTAGTGCCCCCGTTCTCTTTACTTTTCGCATCGGCGTGAGCTATCAGGACAATGGAAAGCTGGTGCTTAACCGCTGTCCTAGCTAAGTCCTTTGATATCAAACCCTGTTGTTCAAAGTCAAGCTTGGGTGCAAGGTAGCTAAAACTATCTATCAATATAGTGTTAATACCATACTTCTGTTTGGCTAAAATAATCTCTGCCTTCAGTCCTTCCCAGTTGTTTCCACAGTCCCTGAAGTTGGTATCATCTATGAAGTAGATGTTCTCTCCTAGTTCATCTGCAACTTGAGCACACTGCTCATGCTTGGGTTCCTCTCCAAGGAGTTGTGTTCCTAGTTGAAGCATCATGTTCTCAATGGGTACCTCAAAGGATACGGCCATGCACTTGGTGCCAGTGCTGGCTAGGTGGAGCAGTAGCTGGTATGCTATCTGACTCTTGCCCGATCCGGGGATACCAATGATGGTGAACAGCTCGCTCTCCCGTAATGACAGGGGCATATCTTGGAAGCACCAGTTCTTCCACTCTCGCTCCCTCTCTTGTTGGGTGACACAATCCTGCATCTGCAAAACAAAATCGTTTGGCCTTACCAAAGCTTCTGGCTCGTTGCCCTTGGCACTATCCATGAGCCTCTTTAGATCGTCCTCAGTGGGGTGATCCTTGACCAACCAATCGTTCACATCATTGTGTGGCTCTGGTATTTCTATCCGGTAGCATCGGTCCGCTGAGAGCCTCTGAGATAGCTTGATAAACATCTGCTGACCTGCGTCATCCATGTCGCTGGCAACATAAATGCGTTCCATCCTAGTCAGCATCTCAAAGCAGTTCTCAATCCACCCGTGGTTGCTTGCTGATGGTACAGCAATGACAGGGATGCGATTCTCCTTTTGCATTTGGTGCAGGGACATACAATCAATCTCCCCCTCGCAAATGATAAGCTCTCGGTCATCCTCCCCCACTAGGTGCAAACCAAAAGGCGTGGCAAACACTGGCTGGGTGCTGTAGATTTGTTTCTTGTTTCCAATCCTAGTAACACAAGTGTACTTGAGCATTCGGCAACGACCCTCGCTATCATAGAGCGGAGCCCCCCACCAGTGTCCACCCTTCTGCTCGTGGTGGAAGATGTTATACTTACCAAGAGTGCGTTCGTTGATCCCTCGTTTCTCCACCATGTAGCGGTGTACCTCACTGCCCCTGAGAGCAGTGTCGGGAACAGTTTGAACCTCCACCCGATCCTCTGTCTTGACAGTTCTGATTTGCTCAAAGCCGCAGAACTTGAGAGCCCATCTCATCGTCTCCGAGAACGATCCTCCAAGCTTGCGGTGGCACAGTTCTAGGATGTTGCAACTCTCTCCAGTTTGGTGATCTTTGGCAACGTAGACAGAGGAATTCTTAGCCTTGAATACATTGCAAGACCTGCCCTCGGCATCGCCCCGCAAGTCGGCCATGACATACCGACCACCCGCTTCCCTCTTTGCTCCCGGAAACATTTCGGCCATGAGCCGATCTATTTTGGAACTGAGTTCCCTTTTTATCTCGTCGGGTGTCTTCATATTTTAATGTGCAAGGGTTCGTTTTGTTCTCTTGGTTCAGGTTTTAGCATCCGGTCAATGATAACTCCGGTGCAACACTGCTGCTCATAGGCCAACCTATGCAGTAGATCGTGGGTTTCAGGCTTGATAGTTGTCTGCAACCTCACCCGATCTCCGGGCATCCATTTGCGTGGCCTGCCTCGTCTCTCTTTTCTATTTTTATATCTGACAAGGGCAAGATCTCTGTCCGATGGATTGTTTTCTGTCAACTGCTGTTTAGTTTTTTTGTTTTCGGTCATACTTTTTTAGGTTTATCGGTTGGTTTTAATAATGGATCGACGGCTTCTGTCACTCCGGTGAGTCTTTGTGCAAACTTGGAGTCTGTCTCCTTCCACTCCATCACCTGCTTGTCTGCGTAGATGCAGGACAAGTGATGCCTGTCTGCATACCACCCAATGCTAGGCCATGAAGCCATTGGAATTTTACTGGCTAGGTGGATTGAAACAAACCTCGCTTCTGCGGTGTGTGCATCCCTCCTTCTGCTTAATATTTGTTCAAGGGGTATGCCGTACCACTCTGAAACTGCGGTGAACACAGCCTCAATCTTCCCCTTCATTGATGATGTCGGTTCATATTTCATTTAAAGTTTATTGCTTCAGGATTGTATCCATTCTCTATGGCTGCTGCGTCATAGGCTCTTGCCGCCTCCTCTTCATCATCAAAGCATCCGAGGTGTTTCTGTTTCCCATTAGAATCCTTAAAATAAGCCGTCCATTTTCTGACCTTCTTGTTGAAACTAACACCCCGAAATTTAGACGATTTTCCTTTCGGTTTATTTTGAAAGCTCCTACCGTTTTGGGAGCGTGTCACCATCCTTAAATTGTCAACTTGGTTCTCAGTCTTCACCCCATTGATGTGATCCACTTCCAAGGACTTGTCCCAATCGGGAAGGAAATGCTGGGCCACAAGGCGAGCAACTAAAAAAGATTGAGTCCTTTTATTTTTACTCAAAACAATAACAATGTACCCACGGCTATTCCCATTTAACTTCATAATCCTAGTCTTGCCATACCACAGTGACATAACTTTCCCTTGATTGGATATTCGGTAGATTCCCTCATAGCCAATAACATCTTTCCATTCTTCTTTCATAATTCTTGGTAACTTATAACAAAACTCCTAGTCAGTAAGTAACTCTTGGTTACTCTAACATACTACAACTTTCTCTTGGTAAGATAATACTAGGATAGGGTAACGCAGGGTTACCACCCCCCGGTAGTGTGACGGTGAACAGGTTGGAGTTGTCCATCCTTCTCTTGATTGTAACGAGCTTGCGTTTCTGAAGCCTTGTAAGCACCCTAGAAACGCTTTTCGGGTGAAGCCCTGTGTCTTTCCCTATCTTTGAGGTGGAAGGGAAGCACAGGCCATTGTCTGGGTTGGCGTGGTGAGCCAAGCACAACAACACAAGCTTGTCCGTTGAGGGTAAGGGGATAGCCCAAACCCTCCGTTCCAATTCAAAGGACATTTAACAGCCGTTATAATCTTGCCATTCAGGAACTGTCCGGTCTTCTTCATAGTCTTCCTCTGCCTGTTGTTTGGCAAGACTCGCAAGGTCAAAGACCTTGGAGCTTGGAAGGGTGTCTATGATTTCTTCCCCGTCTTCAATCACCTTCTGAACGTATCCATCTGAGTCAATGGACACCTTCAGCCCTTGTATTTCAAACTCTCTCATCGGGAGAGATTACACTCCCCTTTCTGGAGGGCATCAAAGAGGGTATCCACCTCTTGGTCTGTTGGTTCAGAGTCTAGCCTGTAAAGCTCATCCTTGTAGAGCTCATCCATTGCAATGCTGTCGCTCAAGATAGAGTCGGCTTCACTGAGTTTTTTATCAGTAAATTCTCTTGCTTCCTTTCCCCCGCTTCGGAGGTACTCCCTTGCGGAGTGTATTAGTTCATGCACTTTTTGTTTATCCATTTTTTTCCTTTCATTAGTGGGCGTGTTGCCCGTTCAGTTATTACTAGAGTTGAAAAACCCTAGCCTTGCAAGTTCTTTTTCCACTTTGTTCCAATGCGGTTGAGTTGCCTCCAGTTTCCGGTGGAAGCTCGGCCCTCCGTTGTGCAGTCTAGCCAAGTCCTCCATTGTTGGTTGCCTTCCTAGTCTCTTAGGGGTTGCATACCGCTTCATGTAGCAATAGATTATTGTCTCTGCTCGCTTCGGGTTGAAAGCGTCTTCATGTACAAAGGGCTTGTCAATCACCCCGTTACTTAGCCCCCACTCACTAGCATCTTGGACATATGCAGCTTGTAGTTGATACATTCCCCAACTTGCGCCACCGTCACCAATGGCTTCGGGGTTTTCCCCACTCTCAACTAGAGCAAGGGCTTTTAGAAAGAGGAGCCAAGCAGTCATTCCGCTCCCCCTTTCTTATATATTGAAGAAAGCACTTCCTCTTTCAGCGGGAACCCGTAATAATCTAAAGATTGTAGCTCCTCAAGGGGTAAGTCTTTTATCTTTACCCCGAAGAAAGGACTACTCTCTTCGTTCATCTTGTCTTCCCAACCAAAAGCATTCTCTTCTTCTTGGTCTAAATAAGTTTGGAAATCTTTAGGGCTCAACGCTAAGATTGAGCGGTCGTTTAGCGTAGTGAAATCAAATTTCATTGCCTTGTCCTTCCTTAGGTTGAAACTTAAATGGCTTGGGGTGAATATGAACTTCCGTTATTTCATACCCAACGTGAGTTTGATCTTCCTCTTTAAGATCAATTACATTCTGGCAAAAGGAAGGGATGAAACATACATTGCCCCCTATTTCCTCTTTCCTATAGCTTAACCGTTCAAAGCAACTTCCTAAGCTTTCAATGTTTGGATAGACCTTTTCATCTACTCCGCTCCCGTTATAGTATCTCTTTACTATGTAAACCCAGTCGCTTGGTTCTGTCTCAGCATAATTTATTGTCAATTTTTTCATTTCCTTTTCCTTTCTTTCATTTTGATTGCTAAAAGTGAGACCAAGACAACGGCCCCCGCTATAAATCTAATTGTTTCAGCTTCCATTTTCCACCCCCTCAAATGCGTCCGGATTGCCCGCTTTGATTGCCTTGAAACTCCTTGCGGTTATCTCAACCGCAACCCCCTCATTAAAAGGAAAGCCCCATTGGATTGCGTCTTCCCTTGCTTCTTTTTCATTCAAGCCGACACCCCAAACGGAGCCGCTCAAATCGTGGTCAATAATTGCAAAATGTTTCATTTTGTTTTGCTTTCTTTTTTAGTGTTACTGATTAAAGGTTTTTAGGTATCCCCTACCCAACTCCTTTTTCATTTGTTCTTTTCTTTTTCGGGCTTTGTTTCCATTGCCCCAAACTCTTTGAGAGCACTGAGACCAGTGCATTCGGGCTTTGAGTTGCTTGCGTTGCCAGTAAATTGAATTTGCGGTAATCCAAATGTCTAAAGTGCTGAGAGGATTAAGAGTTGATTGAATCATTTTCTTTTAGTCTTTCTTTTTAAGGGTTAAATTGGTTAAGGGTTTGGGGGCTTGCGCCCCCGTCAATTCCTAGTATGAAATTGGTTGCTTTACCCGCTTGACCGCTAGCTGACACGGCCCAAGACGGGTTCTCTTTTAGCTTACTGCTCCACCCTTCAAGGTAGGCGGCTGAATTATCCCAATCGGGCTCTACTCCAATCATCGCGCAAGTGATGCAAGCGCCAAATTCAGCAACCAATTCCTCAAAAGCGTAGTTAGCGCTACCGAAAGCGGCTTTTTCAGTGAGCCCCTTGCGATTGAGTCGCTTTTCAATTCCGGTAGAATGTATCAGTTCATGAGCCAAAACCCCTTGGTACTGATCACGGGAAAAGAAAGCTTGCTCGTGTGGCATTTGAACCAAGTCTTTTGAGGGTTGATAATAAGCTCGGTTCCCCCCGTGGCAAAGGGTGATACCTTCACGGTCAACGTAGTCTTGCAAAGCCGTTTCCGGCTCACTTGGCAAAATCTCTTCCGGCTTCATTCCCTCGACCAAGTGTTCCAATCCCTCACAATCCCTTAAGGCATTGAATACGGCTGATCTCTTAAGAAAGGGAATTGTTTTTTCTTCACCCGTCTTTTTATCTTTCTTTTTTAGAAACTTCCAAAAGACAACGTAAGCCGTTGCGGTAGTTCCGCTTTTAACGTGACCGCCAAGTGCTTGGGCCTCTTTATAACTAACCCAAGCGTTGCAAGGTACATCTTGCATTAATAAGATTGGAACGTTTGTTCCTTTGTAAGCCTCTTTTCTCTTTAGATTGTAAGGCAACCCATTTTCCCTAACCCCTTTCCAACATTGTTGGAATGGATTGGTTCCCGAGTCAATTAAGCTTGTGAGCTTGTTAGTAACTTGTTCTTGAATCTCTTTGGTTTTCATATTATCTTTTTTAGTTTATTGGTGAGCTTCATTACTCACCCCAAAAGCCCGCAAGTCTGAATTGCGAGCAAGGGTTTTGGTTTGGTTGGTTTGTTTAGATGAAAAGGGGGTTTGGTGTTATTTCCACCCTTTCAATCTTTTCACTCCCTACCTTTCTGTGAAACTCTTTAAGATTGTAAACTGGCTGCCCGAAGCACGGCATGAACTCGCCTTCGTTGGTCATTCGGTAATCTAGGTCATCAAAGAACCATTCTAAAAGGCTCCTTACGCTTGCGACCACTTGCTTTATTACTTTGCCGTCACCGTAATATCTCTCAACTGTGTAAATGAACTCTTTTGGTTCGGTTGCTTGGTAGGTGATTGTTACTTTCTTGGTTTTCATATTGGTGTTTTTGGTTATTGGTTAGTGGCGCAGCTCGCGCCAATTTAATTCTGACTCCAAAAAAAGACCCTTTTCCCACAATCAGCAAGAAAAATCGTTCTTCAAAGTAAACTTTTTTCTCATTGGGTAGGGTTTTGTGGCTCCCGTTGCGTTTTGAATGGCTTTGAAATAGGACCTACCACCCCAAAAAATAAGAGGTCGACCAAGACCGCCGAGCTTGCTTGTCTGTAGTTGGCTAGCGAATACGTGTTTTCTGTAGTTGCTGCGTGGATACGCAACCGCTAGCGGGGCGGGGGTCGGGGGGGCGGTGCCTGTCGCGTATATATGTATCTACTAGCCCTGTAAAAAATATTGACAAATAAGGGCTTAGGGCTATTTGGGGTGTGCAGATGGAACCTAAGGAGGAACTAATAGACTCAATTCGGGAGGGAATCTTGGAAATCCAAGAACACAATCCTAAGAACAATAGCATATTGTCCAAGAGTAACCCCGAAAAAACTGCTGAGATATTGTACCTACACGCTACTGGGGTGACCCAGACTCAGATGATAAAGAAGTATGGGCTCAAACGTGAAACAATTGTAAACGTCCTGTTGGACTATGCCGACTTCACAGGCAAGTGGAAGCAGCTAGGAAGCAAGGTAAGAGGCAGAGCATTCTTGGAACTATCATCGTTAGAAGAAGATTTGATAGAGAAGCTAAGAGAGAGGATGGAAGCTGGGGAGATAAAGGCTAGCTTTAGGGACTTGCTTCCTTTGGCTATTGCTTTGGAGAAGGCTGAGAAGGGAAGCAACACGTTTCGGGGAGAAGCTAGCACCATTGTAGAGGAGCGTAAGGTGGTAAGCCAAGAGGACTATGAGGCTACGGTTAAGGCTGCTAGGGAGCGTATAGCTAGCATGAAGAAGGCGGAGGTAATCATTGACCAAGAAGTGTAAAGATTGCGGCCAAGAGCTACCAATTACCGAGTTTCATAGTAACGGTCAAGATAGGGGTAAAAAAAGGTATAAGCCTAGATGTAGGAAATGCAGTAATAATAGGGCAAGAATCCAAAGAGATGAGCTTATTAAAAACCATTTTGGGGGTTGGAAATGTTCTAGGTGTGGTTTTGAGGGTAGGCCAATTCAGTTTGATTGTCACCATGCTAGGGGTGTTAAAAGATTTAAAATTTCAGAAAACTTTAGAAAAGCAGTTAGCAGTAAAACTGTTTTTTTAAAGGAGCTGGAGAAGTGTAATTTGCTATGTGCCAACTGCCATAGGCTAGAGCATGAGGTGGTTCCGATTGAAACAAGACCCTTTACTTCCGAACCAATAAGGCATGATCTAAACAGAATCTTATAATGAACAGAAACATTGAGCTAGTTGAGAAGTCCTTGGATACCATAAACCCAGAATGGGAAGTGTTCTTAATTGCTTCAGTGGGGGAAAACGGGCTTGAATATGACACCTTTAGTAAGCTATCTGGTTATAGTCATGATGAAGAAATGTCCTATCTTCTAGCATTTGTTAATACTTTAACTGATAGAGATTTAGAAGACTATATGTCGGAATGATTGAGTTTACCGATCATCCAATATTAAAGCCTCCTACAGACGAGGAAATAGTGTTCTTGGGTGAGAACCACCCCAAGCTACTTAAAGACCTACATGAGGCCCATGAGGGCCGCATACAGGCTTCTGAGGAAGATCCTGTCAGACATGGGTTCAACCTAGATGGATGGGAGCGTATTAAAGATGGACTAGGAACATACAACGAGTGTCTGTGTTTGGGAGGCAATCGTAGTGGCAAGACAACTGGCTGTGCCAAAATTGTAATGGAGAGCGTTACCAATAACCCGGACGGTCACATTGTTTGTTTTTCCCAGAACGCTGATACCAGCGTAAAGGTGCAGCAAGCTGCGGTGTGGGAAATGATGCCAAGGGAGTTTAAAAAGAAGACCAAGAGTGTTGAGGGCTACATCAACTACTCAATGCAGAATGGGTTCACTGGTAGCAGTTTTATTTTTCCCGATACCCGGACTAGGGTTGATTTTAAAACCTACACCCAGTTTTCCAATAACCAAACCATCTTGGAAGGTTTTGAGTTTGGGTTTAGGTCTGGAGACAGACTCAACATTGGTACGTGGTTGGATGAATATCTTGGTGATGATGCTTTAATAAACACTTTACGTTTTCGGTTGGCTACTAGGAATTCCAAGATGTTGATAGCCTTCACCCCTATCAATGGGTACACTCCGTTTATATCAGAATATCTAAAGGGGTCTGAAACCCTGAAGACGAGAAGGGCGGAGTTGTTGAATAAGGATTTGCCTGTACAACAGTATAGTCCCAAAAGGGATGCTTCTGTGGTCTATCTGCATTCTGATGAAAACCCGTTTGGTGGGTATAGTCGGATAGCCAAGGATCTGAGGGACAGGCCGGAAGAAGAAATATTGGTCCGTGCTTATGGTGTTCCTGTAAAAAGTGTAACATCGTTGCTTCCGCTTTTTAATACCGAAGTAAATGTTCTTAGCAATGAAAAGAATAAATATGGTATGTCCTTTCCTGACGTATCAGACCAAAGCAGGTTTACTTGTTATCAGGTAGTTGACCCGGCTGGGGCTCGTAACTTCACTGCGTTGTGGGCCGCTGTAGATAGGGACGGCTACGTGTACATATGCCGAGAGTGGCCTGACCGCAATACATACGGAGAGTGGGCTTTGTTCGGAGATCCCAAGTGGAAAACGGGACCAGCAACTCGCAAGCTTGGGTTAAACGTAGAGGGGTATGCCAATTTGTTTTTAGAGATTGAGGAAGAGCTAGGAGTAGAGGTGTTTGAGCGTATTGGTGACTCTAGGTATTTTGCTAGGGAGAATGACAACAACGAGGATTTGTTTACGTTGTTTGACGACTTTGATATGTTGTTCCATCCTTCAGATGGACGCATGGAAGAGGTTGGTATTAGTGCGGTTGACGAATGGTTTACTTACAATCCCAATAAACCAATAGATGCAGCCAACAGGCCATTGTGCTATATACACAGTGATTGTGGGAATTTGATTGACAGTTTGTTAAATTATAATTCACAAGGTAAAGCGGATGAAGCTCTTAAAGACTTTTTTGACCTTATACGCTATTTGAGAATGGCAAATGGAGGAGAAGGTCCAGATCACATGGAAAACAGAAGCTTGCTAGCAACAAGCAAATCAAAAGGAGGATATTGATGGCTAAAATTAGAATAGGCAAATTAGCCGAAAATCTTGATGTTGATGTGGACAACTTAATTAGATTGGCTAAATCAAAACTTTGTGCGTCGATGATGACGGGAAAAGGAGGCAAAGCATTGTGGATTAATGAAGAGGGACAAGAACTATTGAGTATGGCTGTAGACATTCCAGAAATAGTTCCTAAGCACTACAGTGGACGTGTGATAAAACCTGCCGCAAACCCTAGTTATGTATATTCTTACATTAATGAAATTGGTAAGAAGGTTCCTGTATGCGTACCAAGAAAATTAAAAAAAGCTTTGGTTGGTAAAAATATTAAAATAGAGGCCATTGAAGATGCAACCGGAGTGTCGTACAGGTACGTCAGGTGACATTACAATGAACCGACGGTGGATATGCGAGCAGATAGATAGGCTGCTTGCTTGGGAGATTTTGTGTAAAATAGCCAAGCACGATGAGCTTTACTCAGTAAAATCCAGCGACTTGTGTGATAAGATAGGAGCCAACGAGCAATATTTCTATCACGTTTTCCATAACATAAAAGGCAAGCTCAATGCAAAATGATTCCATTTCCGAGTCTCTAACTTACGTTAGCGACGATCCCGACATTACATCTTTACGTTACGCCTATGACCAGTCGGTAACTGAGCTTGAAGCATATTTTGATTTATGCCGAAGCAGTTATGATGACCGCCGTAACTGGTGGCCCGGCAAGAGCAGGGATCTTCGCAAGCACGGAGCAGACGCTTTCCCTTGGGAGGGAGCCTCGGACATGGAAAGCCATGTTATAGACGAACGAATAACCAGATTGGTTTCTTTGTTTCTGTCTGCAATGAACAGGGCAAACATCCGGGCATTTCCCGTAGAAGTTAGCGACATTGCTAGAAGCAAGGTGGTTACAAATTTTTTGAAATGGATGATAAAAAGCGGTTACATTCCTCGTTTTAAAGAGGAGATGGAACTAGGAGCCAACTATATGTTGGAACGTGGTATATTGATTACTTATGTTGGCTGGCACATGGAGGACAGAAGCTTCCTTCAACGTCTTAGCTTAGAACAAATATCTGCAATTAATCCTGAGTTGGGAGAGATGATTGTTTCTGAAAACGACAACGAACAGGTTGTCCGTATGTTGCAATCTAGCTTTGAAGGAGTTTCTGAATCCAGAGCTAATAAAGCTTTAAATGATTTAAGGGAACTAGGAGTTGCTGAACTACCAATAGTTCGTCGCCAAGTAAACGCTCCAGAGGTAAAGACACTAGCTCCAGACGGAGACTTTATTTTCCCTCCATATGTTACCGATCCACAACGAGCACCATATTGTTTTTGGAAAACCTACTACACTCCACAGGAGTTGCAGAACAAAATTATTACTGATGGATGGGATGAAGATTTTGTAGAACACGTTATTGATCGGTACCGTGGCGTAAACATAGACTCCATTGAGCGAGAGCAGGAAGGCAGAAGGTCAATAAGCCTAACCGACAATGCCTATGAAGCTGAAGAGCTTATTGAAATTGTTTACGGTTATCAAAGATTGATAGACAAAGAAGACGGTTCCGAAGGAATATATTGCACAGTGTTCCATCGCGAGTTTAGCGGAATGGAAGGAATACCGGGATATGCAAAGTTTGAGTTGTTGAATGGGTATGAAGAATATCCTGTAGTGGTTACTAAGCTATCTGAAGATAGCAAAAGGCTTTACGACACAATGACGGTTCCCGATTTGTTGCGCGGCATACAGAACCAAGTGAAGGTTGAGCGTGACAGCCGAATTGACAGAAACAGTCTTTCTACGGTTCCGCCAATAATGCACCCAGTGGGGCAAGCTCCTACAGACTGGGGTCCGGGTCGCATGATACCATATCGCCGAAAGGGAGACTTTGAATTTGGTCCTACTCCTGTCTACAACCAAGGATCGGTTGAAATGGAGAAAACCCAAGAAGCTCAAGCTGACAGATTGGTTGGACTAGACCGTGAAGGTCCGGTTAGCCAGATAAGACAGCAGTTCTTGGTAGACAAATTTTTAACACATTGTTCCAACGTCATAGGGATGTGCTACAAGTGCTTTCAGCGTTTTGGTCCCGACAGCATATTCTTTCAAGTTACTGGTGTTCCAGACCCACAAATGTTTAGCAAGGGAAACCCGGATGAAAGATTTGATATAACAATTTCCTATGATGTTCAAAATACTGATCCAGAGAAGCAGGAAAATAAATTAAATTCCATGATCTCTCTTCTTCAGTTGGATAGAAGTGGAAGAATAAACGTAGACAATTTAGTAACATTGATAGCTGGTAGCGTAGATCCGGTGTTGGCAGACAGTGTTCTTCAACCAGTGGAAGCTGCACAGCAGCAAATGCTCAAAGATATTACAGATGACTTATCAAAAATTTATGCAGGCATTGAGGTTCCGGCACGTCCTAACGGTGCTCAATCTGCTATGCAAATTATTCAGCAATATACTCAGCAACCGGATATTGCCCAGCGTATGCAAACTGACCAAGCGTTTTCAGCTCGTTTGCAGAAGTATATGGGCCAATATCAGTTCTCTATGCAGCAAGCTGAGAACGCGCAAATAGGCAGAATTGGTACAGCACCCGCTCAGATGGGTGGAATGCAAACTCAAAACATGTCTCAGTGAGTTTAGAAAAAGATATACAATCGCTACACAATCACGAGTCTTTTGCTCGTTTCATAAATGTAATATCAGCTTTGCGCGAGGAGTGCATTGGAGATATGCACGAGGCTGCAACGGAGCAGCTTCAGCAAATATCTGGAAGGATAATTACCTATGACCAGATATTGCAAATGGTTGATTCAAAAAAATTAGAAAAAAGACACAAAGATTTTCTTTGATGCGTGATAGTATGTTTCCACGCAATCGCTAGGCGTAAATAGTGGAAACAGTTATGCAAGATGAAATCAACACAGCCGTCGCTGAGGCTGAACCAAAATCAGTGGACAACCAAAACATATCTGCGTCTGACTTTGTTCAGAGACGTAGCGAGTCTTTACTAGGGCAACAGCCCGAAGAAAAGTCTCAAGAATTGGCCGAGGAAGCTAGTGAGGAAGAAATTCCAGAGCAAGCAACTGAGGATAATGTTCTTTCACAGTTTGATTTAGACAGTTTGTCGGATGAGGAAAAAGACGCTTTGCGTCAGCAACTCATTCCCGGCGCGCAGTCACGTATTAGTGAACTTACGGCAAGACGGAAAGCTGCTGAGGAGGAGTTGCAAACTATGCAACTAACAATCAAGGAGCCGGAAGTTAAAGACAACCCGCTATCTAATTTATCAACCCTTGAAGATCTTCAAAAGAAGTCTGATGAGGTTAGTGATGTTATTAGTTGGGCCGAAGACCTGTTGTTTGATTCCGATGAATATTCTGCTGACGATGAAATAACCACCGTAGAAGGTCGCCCGATGACTAAGGCTGAAGTGCGTAAAGCTCTTCAAAGTGCCCGAAAGTCGCGTGATTCATACATTCCAGACCAGTTGAAAAAACTTCAAGGTTTGGAAGACGCAAAAACAATGCGTCAGCAGTTGGGCAATAAAGCCGTAGAGGAACTTGAATGGCTAAGGGACGAGAATGAAAACGAG
>Ga0209348_1000911_pt1 | contig 14842 bp, 18 predicted proteins | sample ETNvirenome_2_30_FD_184065 | JGI IMG/M metagenome (GOLD analysis project Ga0209348, IMG submission 184065) | Marine viral communities from the Pacific Ocean - ETNP_2_30 (SPAdes) (version 2) | ecosystem: Environmental > Aquatic > Marine > Oceanic | place: Pacific Ocean | collected 2013-06-22 | reverse complement strand
TGCAAATAAAAAAATCAATAGACTGATTATCAATATGCCTCCACGTCATACGAAATCAGAGTTTGCATCTTACTTGTTACCAGCGTGGATGGTGGGCCGTAACCCAAAACTCAAGATCATTCAAGCAACTCACACCGGTGAACTTGCTGTAAGGTTTGGTCGTAAAGCAAAAACGCTAATCGATAGCGAAGAATACTCAAAAATATTTGACACAACGCTTAGAGAAGACTCTCAGGCTGCAGGAAGATGGGAAACTTCTCAAGGTGGTGAGTATTTTGCAGCTGGTGTTGGTGGAGCAATCACGGGCCGTGGTGCGGATTTATTGATTATTGATGATCCACACTCGGAACAAGACGCAATGAGCCTTAACGCGTTCGAAAATGCGTACGAATGGTACACATCGGGTCCACGTCAGCGTTTACAACCAGGCGGACAGATAGTTTTAGTTATGACACGTTGGTCAAAAAAAGATTTAACAGGAATTTTACTCGATAATCAGAAAAAAGTTAAAGGTGATCAGTGGGAAGTGGTGGAATTTCCGGCGATCATGGACCACGGAACTGAAAAAAAACCTGTTTGGCCACAATATTGGAAATTAGAAGAGCTAGAAAGTGTAAAAGCTACACTTCCGGTTGGAAAATGGAACGCACAATGGATGCAACAGCCAACTTCTGAAGAAGGAGCGTTAATAAAACGTGAATGGTGGAAAAAATGGGAACACGAAGACCTTCCAGACGTAACTTACGTTATTCAAAGTTACGATACAGCATTTTTAAAAAAAGAAACTGCCGATTACAGCGCAATTAGTACGTGGGGAATTTTTTATCCTGAAGAAGGAGGCAAACCAAATATAATTTTGCTAGATTCTCTAAAAGATAGATTTGAATTTCCAGAATTACGTCGTGAAGCACTAGAACAATATCGATATTGGAAACCTGATATGGTTATCGTAGAGCAAAAAGCGTCTGGTACACCTCTAACACACGAATTAAGACAAATGGACATTCCGGTGATGACATTTACCCCAAGTCGTGGTAATGATAAGCACGTACGAGTAAATTCTTGTGCACCGCTATTTGAGGCTGGATTAATTTGGGCCCCTGACGAGCAGTTTGCAGAAGAAATGATTGAAGAGTGCGCGTCATTTCCACATGGCGATCATGATGACTTAGTTGACAGTATGACTATGGCTATCATGCGATTCAGGCAGGGAGGCTTCCTACCCCACCCAGAAGACTACGAAGATATTGAAACAGAACCTAGGAAGATGGAGTACTATTAATGGCAGCGAACAAAACATTACAGTTTTTTCTACAACCTTTATTGAAAAAATTTTTTCAAGACATGGGTCGTGACCCTAACAATTTAGAAATGATTTTAATCAAACAAAAAGCGGGTCAGTTACTAAAAGATTCTAACAAAGTAATTCAGTTTCCACAAAAAGAATCTTTTATGCAACAAGTAGAACGAATGAAAAGAAGTGGTGATATCGTAAACCCTAATAATCTTAAAAAGAACGACAACGTTCTTACAAGAGAAATGTTTCAAAACTCTAATTTAAACAAAGTAGCTCGTGACAGAGACAGAGCTATTAAAGCAAAAGCTAGAATAGAAGAGTTTGATTTAGAAAAAGGTTTGGATGATCTAGATAATTTTAGAGTTACCAAAGATGCTGCAGCAGCTAAAAAAGCAATTGATGCCGAGAGAGCAAAAGAAATAGAACCTGTTAATGAAAGATTTGTAGATTATACAATTCAAGACATAAAAACAAAAGAACCTACTGAAGGTAAAAAAATTGTAACTAAAATTATTAAACGAGAAGGTGAGTATAAAGATTTAACAGGAATACAAGCAAGAAGAATATTAGAAGAAACTGATGATTATCTTAAAGGTAAAAACAAACCAGAAGATAAAGCAGATGGTGGTCGTATTGGTTTTAGAGCTGGTAAGTTTGTATTAGATAAAGTTATAGCTAACCTTTTAAAAGACAAAAAGAAAGTTCAACAAGCAGCAGATGATATATTTGGAACTGGTGATTATAAAATGGATGCACAAATGGCAGCAGAAGCTTTAGTAGAAAACAATCCAAGAATTTTTAAAAACAAATTATATGACGATTTAGATTTAGATACACAATTAGAAATTTATGGGGCAGTGTTAGAACCCATACAAAACAAATTGTCTATGGCTATAAAAATGAAAAGAGCAACAAAGCCGGAGAAAACTTTACAATCTATGAAAGAAGGTAAAGGTATTAATATGTCTGACCCAGAAATTGCAGACGAGTTTACAAGATTCATGAAAGAAACAGATCCTGAAGGATTTAAAAAAATAGAACAAACAGTAGAGCTTTCTAACTTTGATCCTAAAGGTCGTAAGAAAAATGCTAAAGGCGGACGTATTGGATATCAAGAAGGTGGTGGAATTGAATCAAGACTAGAACAACTAGGTGGTGATGTAACTTCTGCAGAACAACTATTACAACAAATTAATGAAAGACTACAATCAGCTGAATCTAGTTTAGGTGAAGGTGCTGAAAGTGGTATTGGTAGTTTACCAAGACAAATGCCAATTGGACAAGCTCCAAACATGTCTCCTCTTGAAAACGCTATGAGAGGTTTTGGAAGTGATAACCAATTTAATGTTACCCTACCAGCAACGTTAAAACCAGCAATTCCACAACCTGGCACCCAACCACAATTAGGACCTACAGGATTAAAATTAGATCAACCTTTTTCAGGAGAAACTGTTGGAATTCCAGAACAATATAAAGCTGGTTTTGATGAATTCAAAAAAGGTAAAATGATAATGGGAGGACAAGCTATGAGTTATTCGATGCTTCCAGATGGAAATAGAGTAATGTTTGGTGATACTGGTACTGCTGGAGTATTTAGCGATTATTTAAAATCAATAGGTGCAATGCCTGATAACCCATTTGGACCACGTCAAATAGCACCTAGTTTAGCTTTTCCTAATGCCCAATCAAGTTCATTACCTAGTTCCGGTTTAACAAGTCAATCACCATTACAATCACCATTACAACAACAACAAAATCTAGCAAGAACACTACCTGGTTTATTTGCTAAAGGTGGACGTGCAGGATTTTACACAGGTGGTATTGCAGATATTGAACCAAGTCTCGATGACATAGGACACGGCTCAGATTCATTGATGGCTAGAACGAGATTGATGTCACCAGGTAATCAAGCAACAACATCAACAGGATTAAATTATTTACTTGCAGAAGATAATGACAATTTAAGAGTTCCATTTAAAGTTGGTGGTAGCGGAAGACGTGACTTTTTAAAATTACTTGGAATATTAGGTGGTGGTATTGCAGGAATTAAATCAGGGTTATTTGGAATGGGTGGTAAAGAGGCAACTAAAAAAGCTGTAACAGAAACTGTAAAACAAACTGCAGGATCAGGAACCCCTCCTCCGTACTTTTTTAAACTAGTAGAAAAAATTAAAACGATGGGTGATGATGTAACAGAAAAAGCTGCAACTACAGACAGAGAAAAAGTTACAAGATTCAAAGATTATGAATTAACAGAAGATATTACAACGGGCGAACAAACAATTCAAAAAAAATCTATAGAAGGTGATTTTGATACTCCTGTGCCTACTTCTGAAGAAGTTTACATGAATTATAAACCTGGAGTAGGTCAAGCTGATGAAACAACAGGAAAAGTTGCTGATCAGTATGTAGAAGATACTTCTTATATTGGAACTAGTAGAGGTAACAAAGGTGAAATTATAGATACTGTTGATGGTGTTCCAGACGAAGTTATTCAAGAAGGAACTATGTTTGAAGATAACATAACAGAGTTTGGAAAAACTAAAAAAGCAGAAGGTGGTCGTATTGGTTTTGCTGGTGGTAAACTTGCTACATTTTTAGCAGATAAAACAATTACAGGTTCATCACGTAGATTTTTAGAAAAAATATTTGGTAAAGGTAGTCTTGATGAAATGCTTAAACGAGATCCTAACATGCATAGAGGAATGTTAGAAGTTGTCGAAATGTTTAGAAAAAGAGACAAAGAAGGTTTAAAAATGTATATGCAAAAATTCTTACCACACATGGATGATGAAACAGTTGAAGCGTTTATAAGAGGCGATGCAACTGATCTTGCTGGACAAGGAAAGTATGGTCTTGATAATATACAAGGTCAGCTAATTAGACTTGGTAGCGGTAGAGACTACGCAGAAAAAATAGAATTAATGAAAAAAGCCGATAATATGAGAAAGCTAAATGCCTTAGATGTTAAAGATCGTAAACCTAATGCATCAGGTGGTGTTGCTAAACTGTTAGGTGAATAATGGACATAGAAAAAATTCTATACACCTTTGAAGATGACTACAATCCAAGCTCCATGGTCCCTGGACCACGGAACATGTACAATCAAGGACAGCTAGTACAACCCAATGCTGACGGATCACGGCCCGGGTATAGTGGAGACAATGTTAGAAAATTACGATCAGGGGTAGAAGTTTCTAGTAAAAAAACAAAAGTTTTTAAATATCCAAGAAAAAATTTTAAAGGTGAAATTAATTATTATAAAACTCCTCAAATAACTCGTGCAGGTATTGAAGGTGTTCCTGCAAATGTAGGTACAAAATTAGCAAGACCTAAAGATGGAAAATCTTTTCAAATATTACATTATCCAGACGGAATAGAAAACAAACCAAAATTATCTTTATTTAAAACTGAAAAACAAGCAGTTGATTTTTATAACAAAAACGTAAAAAAAGGATCTGGTGCTCAAGTAAAAGATACGTTTGATAAACAATCAAAAGAATTTAAAGATTTTTTTAAAGATCCAAAAATATACAGACGTTATTATGACGGTCCTTTAAACGCTTCTTCCATTGATAAAATTTGGTTGAATCTATCTTCAGAAAACAAAAGACAAGCTAAAGAATTATTAGGTACACAAGATAAAAATATTAAAGAAGCAAAGGAACTTACAAAAAAAGGTTACATAAAAGTAACAGATCTTGCAGGTGAATTAGATAGATCGCCTGATGAAGTACTTCGAAGTATGAAAACTTCTAAAAAATTCAATAAACTGTTTCCTAATTATTTAGACGGATTAAAAACTGCTTCTAACGGAACTAAATGGATAAAAACAACACCTTCAACTTTAACAAAATTAAAACAATGGGCCGACGATCCTCAGTCTAAAGGATTATCCGAAAAAACAATTAAAAATGTTCAAACAGCTTACGACGATAAAAAGTTAATGGATTATTGGAAAAAATGGAAACCAGGAACTCCTATTGATCAAGAATTAGTGGATAGTGTCCACGGTAAAAAAGGAAGTGCAAACACTATGATGCAACTTGGAAGAACTTTACAAGGTAAAGAGTCAATAGATGGTATTAAAAAAAATAAATTTTTAGGAGATAAAATTATAGGAGCTGTTCGTTATAAAGCACAAGAATTTGGGGATTGGCACACAGCTGCATATAAATATGCAAAACAAGATATGGATAATTTTTTACCACCAGGAAAATCTGGAACCACATTTGGAGATTATCAAAGATTACTTACTAAATCTTTAAAAGAAGTTGGATTAGAAGATTTTCAAGTAGATGAAATAAACGCGCTTAGAGCTGGTGTTAGCGGTGGCACTCAACCTTATTCTGTTTTTACAAATTTTTTAGAAGGAAAATATAATCAAGGAGTAAAAAGAAGATTTGATGCTGAAAACGCAAAAAATCAAATGAAATTAAATAGAGCATTAGCTATGGGTGATGATGAAACAATTACAGTATCTAAAAAAAAGATGAACAAAAAAGAATATATAGATTACGTTCTTAAACTTCAAAACGATCAAGTAGATAATTTTTTTAAAAAAGTTCCAGAATTAAAAGGCAAAATATCTTTACCTAAATTTGATTTAAGAGATCCTAGAACTGTTTACGGTGCTAGATTTAATACTTTTGATCCAACTTTACAAAACGCTATTTTAAAAAATTTTGAAGAAATAGGGTTCACTATTGATGTTGGTAAGAAAGCTAAAACTCAAAAAGAATTATTAAGAAGTAATCTTTTAAAATTTGCAGGAACTATAACAGATAAATGTAAAATAGATTTTAAAGCTGAAGGAGGTCGTATTGGTTTTTCAACAGGAAGTGAGGATTGTTTAAGAATAGCTAAAGAAGGTTTGGAAGAAGGATTAAAAAATGGTTTTAAAAAAGGAAATCAACAAGTATTAGCAGAGGGTATTTTAAAATCAGGTAAATTTTTTAAAGACGCTTTATCATTAAGAGGTTTGCTTGGTCCAGCAGCTTTAGCATTTACTGCAGCAGCAGAAGCAGGAATCGTTGGTTATGATATGTTATCAAGTGGTAAGTCCTTTAGAGAAGCAATAGGTGATAGTGTATTTAATTATGCATTAGGTGATAAAACTAAAATAGATTCTGACGAAGAGTTTATTAAAAGATTAAAAAACATAAAAGTTGGTCCACAGGGTTATCAACGTATGGGTGATGCAGAGATTGGTAAAATGTTACAGTTTAAATCTAATCTAGAGGATATGTACAAAGGTTTTGATTTATCTAATCAATTACAAAATGTTGATCAAGCTATTTTAGATAATAAAGCAAGTCAAGACGGCACTCAAATGTTTCCGGATACTGCTTTTCAATTAGATGCTGAAAAAGATAGACTACAAGCTGACATACAAGACTACAATAGAGTAGGTACACCTCGTAAAGTTACCGATTATTTTTTATCTGATAAAGGTACAAAAGGAGCCGATGCATCAGCTCTTGCAGATTTATTAGTTAGACAAGATCAATTAAAAGATGCTGGTAAGTTTTTACCTAGTTTATCAGGAGATAAAAGAAGAGATAGAGAAAGAAAAGAAGTATCTTATGGTATAGAGAATTTACTTAACCCACCTAAACTTGATGAATTTGGAGAATACTTTGTAAGTAGACCTCAATCAGAACAAAGTTATATAATGGGGTTAGGTTATAAGGAAGGAGGCATAGCTAGTTTAAATGTCAAGAAATAGAAAACAACAAAACAAAAAACCAACTTTAGCACAGAAGCTTCAAGCTAATCCTGGTTTTAAATGGTGGGCAGTTCCACCTAAAAAAGGACCACTATCACAGGGGTTGAAATTACCACCAAAACAAGTTAAGAAAGTCTAGGAGAAAATATATGGCAGATATAGATAAAGCTCTCCCTAACGATAGACGACCTGAAGAAGTTGCAGAAGAGGTTAACGTTGAGGAGATTGAACAATTAAAAGGACCAGTAGAAGTTACAGAAGACGAAGAAGGGGCTACAATTGATTTTGACCCTAACGCAATGCCTTTACCTGAACAAGGTGATTTCTATGCAAACCTAAACGAATTACTTCCAGAAGAAGATACTGATGCCATGGGCAATCAGTTACAACAAGATTACATGGAATATAAAAACTCTCGTAAAGAATGGGAGAGAGCGTACATACAGGGATTAGATTTATTAGGATTTAAATACAATAACAGAACTGAACCTTTTCAAGGAGCAAGTGGTGCAACACACCCAGTGCTTGCTGAAGCAGTTACACAGTTTCAAGCTTTAGCTTACAAAGAATTATTGCCTGCAGATGGACCGGTTAGAACAATGGTAATGGGTAAATCAGATCCACAAAAAGAAATGCAAGCACAAAGAGTTAAAAACTTTATGAACTATCAGATCATGGATAAGATGAAAGAATATGAATCTGACTTTGATCAAATGTTATTTTATTTACCTCTTGCAGGTTCTACATTTAAAAAAGTTTACTACGATGAATTATTGGGAAGAGCTGTTTCTAAGTTCGTCCCAGCGGATGACCTTGTTGTTCCGTATACGGCTACCTCATTAGACGATGCAGAAGCAGTCATTCACGTTGTCAAGATGTCAGAAAATGAATTAAGAAAACAAATGGTATCTGGTTTTTATTCTGACATCGAGTTGACAAAACCAACAGGTACAATCACTAACGACCTTGAAGAAAAAGAGAGAGAAGTAGAAGGTATTACAAAATCCCAAAGAATCGATTCCTTATACACAATTCTAGAGTGTCACGTTAACCTAGACTTAGAAGGTTTCGAAGACCTTGGCCCCGACGGAGAGCCAACGGGAATAAAATTGCCTTACATCGTAACAATCGAAGAAGGCAGTAGGAAAGTTTTGTCTATCAGACGAAACTTTGCGCCCAATGATCCAAAGAAAAATAAAATCCAATATTTTGTCCACTTCAAGTTTCTGCCAGGACTAGGATTTTATGGCTTAGGATTAATTCACATGATTGGCGGATTGAGTCGTACTGCAACTGCGGCTCTCCGTCAATTGCTAGACGCTGGAACGTTATCCAACCTACCCGCAGGATTTAAGCAAAGAGGTGTCAGAGTAAAAGATGATGCTGCAAATATACAACCAGGAGAATTTAAAGATGTTGACACTCCAGGTGGTAATCTAAAAGATGCTTTCGTATTCTTACCTTACAAAGAACCATCAGCAACCTTATTACAGTTGATGGGAATTGTAGTTCAAGCAGGACAAAGATTCGCGTCCATTGCTGACATGCAGGTTGGGGACGGAAATCAACAGGCCGCTGTTGGTACGACCGTAGCTCTTTTAGAACGTGGTTCAAGAGTAATGTCAGCAATCCATAAAAGACTTTACGTAGGTCTAAAACAAGAATTTAAAATACTTGCCAAAATATTTGGTGAGTCATTACCACCAGAATATCCTTACGATGTTCCTGGTGCATCAAGAAATATTAAAGCAACAGATTTTGATGACAGAGTAGATATTTTACCTGTAGCTGATCCTAATATATTTTCTATGAGTCAGAGAGTATCTTTAGCACAAGAACAATTAAGATTAGCAACTTCTAATCCACAAATGCATAACATGTATATGGCATACAGAAGTATGTATGAAGCAATTGGTGTAAAAGATATTGATAGAGTGCTACCACCACCTCCACCTAATATGCCAAAAGATCCAGCGATCGAACACATCGATGCAATGGGTATGAAACCTTTTCAAGCGTTTCCAGGTCAAGATCATAGAGCACACATTACAGCTCACTTAAATTTTATGGCAAGTAACTTTGTTAGAAATAATCCTAGCATAACTGCAGCGTTAGAAAAAAATATTATGGAGCATATATCATTGATGGCACAAGAACAGGTGCAATTAGAATTTCCACAAGAAATGCAAATGTTACCACAAATGCAACAGATGGCTGTACAGAATCCACAAATAAAACAACAGCTACAACAAATATCTCAGAAGATAGAAGCTAGAAAAGCTTTGTTAATTGCTGACATGACTGAAGACTTTATGAAGGAAGAAAAACAAATAACTTCTCAGTTCGATCACGATCCATTACTTAAATTAAAACAAAGAGAAGTTGATTTAAAAGCTATGGAAACAGAACGTAAGGTTAAAGAAGATGAAGCAAGAATTAATCTTGATAGAGCTAAGATGGTACAAGCAAAAGATCTAAACGAACAAAAACTTGAACAAAACGAAGAATTAGCTAAATTAAGAGCTGATACAGCCATTGAAAAATCAATGATGTCTGCAGATGTTAAACTAACATCAGACGCTATGAAGGCTAGAGACGTAAATGTCTTGAAAGGGCCGAAAAGATAGTATAATAACAATTAGGAGAAAATTATGAAGGACCCAAAAATAACAAAACCAGTTGGAGTAAACAAAGACGGTTACGCTAGTGGCGGAGTAAAAATAGAAGTACCCTCTCAAAACTTACACTTAGATCCAAGATCTAAAACAAGTATCAGAGGACAAAACTATGTTGCTCAAGGTGACACTGTAACTGTTAAAGGTACGAAAACTAGAAAACCTGTTAAGGCTACTTGGTACTAACATGTGGTTGTCGGCAATAAAATTAGCCGTATCTGCTGGAAGTAAAATTTACGCTAACAAGCAGAAAACAAAAATGGCTATGTCAGAAGCACAGCTTATGCATGCAACTAAGATGGCCCAAGGTGAGGAAGCTTACCAAGGAAAATTATTAGAAGCACGTCAGTCGGACTGGAAGGACGAGGCCGTTTTGATAATTTTAAGTTTGCCCGTGTTGGTGCTTGCTTGGGCAGTGATATCGGATGATCCAACAGCGATGGACAAGGTAAAATTATTTTTTGATATGTTCTCTCAGCTGCCGTCATGGTTCACAAATTTGTGGATCCTTGTCGTGGCGTCGATATATGGTATAAAAGGAACTCAAATTTTTAGAAACGGAGGAAAAAAATGAGACAAAACGGAGTAAGATCAAATGTCAGATTTCCAACTGGAGCATCTGGTATGAAAAAAGGTGGATCTGCTAAAAAGAAAAAGCAGGGCTACAAAGATAGAAAAGACGAATCTATCGCTATGAGAATCAAAAAGAAAAGAACTAAGAAACAATTAAAAGATTCAAGAGATGAGTCTTATGGTAAGTTCGGTTCTAAAGCGAAGAAGTCTGGTAAAATAAACAAGTAATGTTTAAAAAGTTAAAACATTTTATTTGCAAATTATTTAACATCAAAGCATGTATGTGTGATGAAGTTGATGAGCATATAGAATATTTTACAGAAATACCTGAACCGGATGTACCGGTTCACAAACCAAAACATTGTGGATCGCATACAAGATTTATAAAATCTTGCCATCAATGTCTTGCAATAATACAATAAGGAGAAAATATGCCTGGACTAAAAAAAATGATGATGAAAAAAGGTGGAAAAGCTAAAAAGAAAAGTAAATTTCCAGATCATTCAGGTGATGGTAAAATCACTAAAAAAGATATCTTAATGGCAAAAGGAATTATTCCTAAAACCAAAAAGAAAATGAAAAAAGGTAAAAAGTAATGGCTAAACTTTGTCCAAAAGGAAAAGCAGCAGCGAAGCGAAAATTCAAAGTGTACCCTTCGGCGTATGCGAACATGTACGCTTCAGCAGTATGTTCAGGTAAAGTCACACCAGGTGGAAAAAAGAAACGTAAGAAAAAAGCTGATGGTGGCATTATAGACATGACTAGAATGTCGATGGTGTAATGGCTGAAAAAGGTTTACGAGCTTGGGTTAAAGAAAAATGGGTTGACATAGGTGCGCCTAAGAAAGACGGTAAATATCAACCTTGTGGAAGATCAAAAGGATCTAAAAGAAAATATCCAAAATGTGTACCACTTGCTAAAGCAAGTAGAATGTCTAAAGGACAAAAAGCATCTGCAGTGAGAAGAAAAAGAGCTGCTGGAAATCCTGGTGGTAAACCTACAAATGTTGCAACTTTTGCAAAAAGAAAAAAAGCAATGAATGGTGGATTAATCAACATGACTAGAATGGTAAATGTATAATGGCTGATAATCCTATTAGAAGAACTACTGGTAAAGGTGGTAATTATAGAAAAACAAAATCTGGAGCAGGTATGACTAAGAAGGGTGTCGCTGCTTACAGAAGAGCAAACCCTGGAAGTAAACTAAAAACAGCCGTGACCGGAAAAGTGAAGAAAGGGTCCAAAGCTGCTAATCGTAGAAAATCATACTGCGCTAGATCATTAGGCCAATTAAAAAGGTCTTCAGCAAAAACACGTAACGATCCTAACTCACGAATCCGTCAAGCTAGAAGAAGATGGAAATGTTAAAAAAGAAAAAAATAAAAAAAGTAATAAAAGGTTTGGAGAAAGCATCGAAGTCACATGCTAAACAAGCTAAAACTTTAAAAGGAGTTATACGTGGAACCAGAACAAGTACTAGATCAACTAAACAAAAGAATAACTAACAGAGTAAAACAGTTAGCCATATCTGTCACATCGGGTGGTGTTGACAACATGGAAACTTATAAGTATATAATAGGACAGATTAATGCACTGGAATCAGTGCGTCAGGAAATCTCTAACCTGCAACAAGATGAAGGAGCACAAAATGAAAACACAGGAACAGTCGTCGACCTCAAAGGAAGAAGTCCCAAAAATTAAAGAAGGTCTACTAGACAAATACGAGAAAGAACCAGTAAAAGAAGTTACTAGAGAAGCAACTAAGTTACCCAAACCAACAGGTTGGCGTATGTTAGTTTTACCATTCAGAATGAAAGAAAAAACTGATGGTGGACTTTTACTAGGAACTGAAACAATTGACAGACAACAAGTTGCATCGCAATGCGGAAACGTTCTTGCAATGGGACCTGATTGTTACAATGATCCAAAAAGATTTAACGATGGTCCGTGGTGCAAGGTAGGAGACTGGGTAGTCTTCGCACGTTACGCCGGATCACGAATAGAGATTGAGGGTGGGGAAGTTCGTCTTCTTAATGATGACGAAGTATTAGCAACTGTACAGGATCCAACAGATATCCTGCACAAATTTTAACATAGGAAGGACACTATGCCAGAGGAAGAAAAAAGAAAAGGACTAGGTGATATACCTGTTGATATAGATACATCGGGACCAGAGGTTGATGTAACTTTAGAAGACAGTAAAGAAGAAGCTGTAACACCACAGCCGGAACAAGAACAAGGAACAGATAAGACATATGAAAATGAAAGAGAAACAAAGTTAGAAGAAAAAAAGGAAGATGAAAAATTAGAAGACTACAGTAGAGGAGTGCAATCTAGAATTGCTAAACTTACACGTAAGATGAGAGAAGCAGAACGTAAAGAAGCTGCTGCTCTTCAATACGCTGCTGCAGTCGAAGCACAAAGAAAAAAAGATCAGGAAAGATTTATTAAAGTTGATTCTGATTATAATGCTAAATTTGAGGAAACTGTTAAATCTGGTATGGAGATGGCACAAAAGCAATTAGCTTCAGCCATTGAATCAGGTGATGCAAATGCTCAAGTTGAAGCAAATAAAAAAATTGCTGAATTAGCTTTCGAGAACGCTAAAATTAAGCAAAGAAAAGAAAGACCGGTTGAGCAGGAAGAAACACCTGTAAGACTATCTGACGGTGGACAATTACCAAATGAAATCCCTCAACAAATGCCTCAAGCTGATCCTATGGCTGAAGATTGGGCTGCAAGAAATAAATGGTTTGGAACAGATAGAGCCATGACATTTACTGCGTTCGAAATTCACAAAGATTTAGTAGAAAAAGAAGGCTACGATCCTAAATCAAACGAATATTACGAAGAGATTGATAAAAGGATTAGAGTTGACTTCGGACACAAATTTGATAATAATGAAACTAAGCAAACGAACAGGGCCGTTCAGTCGGTAGCTTCGGCTAACAGAAGCTCAAAACCTGGTCGCAAACAAGTGAGACTCACATCGTCTCAAGTAGCAATAGCTAAAAAATTAGGTGTGCCACTCGAAGAATATGCAAAACAATTAAAACTCACGGAAGGAGCATAAGCATATGAAAATAGAAAACGAAAAAGTAACTTCTCGTGCGGCTGGAACTCGGTCAAAAACTGAAAGACCAAAAGAGTACAAGCCCCCATCATCTCTAGATGCACCACCAGCGCCTGATGGATTTAGGCACAGATGGATAAGAGCTGAATCAATGGGTTTCAATGATTCCAAGAACATTCATGGAAGATTGAGATCTGGTTATGAGTTAGTGAGAGCTGACGAATACAAAGATGCAGACTATCCTGTTGTCATAGACGGTAAATACGCTGGAGTCATTGGAGTAGGTGGCCTTCTCCTGGCAAGGATACCCGAAGAACTCGCACAGTCTCGTATGGACTATCAGAGAAGACAAACTGAAGGTCAAGACGAAGCAGTGGAAAACGACTTACTGAAGGATCAGGACAGACGAATGCCGATGAAATTCGAGCGTTCAAGCAAAAACTTCGGTGGTACAAAGAAGTAATTCTTAAACATCGAAATAATATCAACCCGAACTGGAGGCCGTTTTACGACGGCAGGTTCATAAGGAGTAATAACTATGGCAAATAGAAACACACAAGGCTTTGGTTTGATCCCACAAGGTACGATCGGTTCTACACCGGCTACTGGTGGACAAGGCAAATACCTTATCGATGCTGGCTATAATGCTGATTTGTTCCAAGGTACAGCTGTAAAAAGCTCTGCTGGTTACATTATCACTGCACAAGCTGCCATCACTAACACTTGTATAGGTGTGTTGAATGGAATATTCTACAACGACGCTACTACTAAGAAGCCTACGTTCGCGAATTTCTACAACCAACCTATTACTCCAGCTAATAGCGAAGACATTACTGCATTTGTAATTGACAATCCAAACCAACTTTTTGTTGGTGCGATTGATGCAGCAGCAGCTCAAGCTGAGTATGGTAAAACATACGGTTTAACTGTAACTGCAGCTGGTTCAGATTTATCTGGTCAGTCAAGTTCAACTTTAACGTACGCTACTAGACATGCAACGAACAATCAATGGAGATTGGTAAGAACTGCAGAAGACCCTGAAAACAACGATATCGCAGCAGCGAATTGTTCAGTGGTTGTTGCACACAACTTAAACCAATACTTCACTGGTGCCGTTACATGGGCATAATCGAATAGGAGATTAAATTATGGCAATATCAAGAGCACAGCTAGTTAAAGAACTAGAGCCAGGTTTGAATGCACTATTCGGCCTGGAGTACAAAAGGTATGAAAATCAGCATGCTGAGATTTATACTACAGAATCATCTGACAGAGCTTTCGAAGAGGAAGTAATGTTAAGTGGTTTTGCAAACGCAGACGTAAAAGCAGAAGGTCAAGGAATTGCGTACGACGACGCGCAAGAAACTTACACTGCTAGATACACAATGGAAACGATCGCTTTAGCTTTCGCTATCACAGAAGAAGCAATAGAGGACAACCTTTATGACAGACTTTCTTCTAGATACACAAAAGCTCTTGCAAGATCTATGTCTAATG
>Ga0209348_1000910_pt1 | contig 14844 bp, 12 predicted proteins | sample ETNvirenome_2_30_FD_184065 | JGI IMG/M metagenome (GOLD analysis project Ga0209348, IMG submission 184065) | Marine viral communities from the Pacific Ocean - ETNP_2_30 (SPAdes) (version 2) | ecosystem: Environmental > Aquatic > Marine > Oceanic | place: Pacific Ocean | collected 2013-06-22 | reverse complement strand
AATCCGACATCAGACGAGATGTTGAGGTCATAATGCCTTCGCTTGATTTGTTCTCAAAAACCAAGTAATGTAGGATTACCATGAGTATACTTCGAAAACTTAAAAATAAAATAGTCGACGATCTTATTCCAAATGAGCTGAAAAGCCCTGAAGGAGCTGCCATTGCAGCAGCTTTGGCTGTTGATCAGTTTGGTATACCTGGCACAGACATAGGTGGTAACAAAAGAGTTACTGGAACTATTGCAGATGTTTTGTTTGGTAAAAGTAGAAGAGTAAATCCTCCATCTGACCCAACACCTGTGTTCGAGAGATCTGGTGGTATCACTGGAGCAGTAAAAGATGTATTAGGAACTAAAATAGGGACTGGAGAAAATGAAAAGACTTTAGGTAGCACATTGTTAAGTGGTATATTATCTCCAGAAGGATTATCCATAGGCGCTGGATTATTAGCTGGTGCTTTTGCAAAAGATAAAGAAGACCCATTATACACAGGTCAAAGCGTAGGTTTAAATTTAAGAGACATTAGAAAACTAGCAAACATATCTGACCCAAGAACAGGTGCAGCTATTGGATTAAACTTTTTACCAGAAACAAGATTTAGACAATTTTCACCAGAGCAAATGGCTGAAACATTTGCAGCTACAGCTCCAAGAGATTTTACAGAAGATAGAACACCAGCTCAAGAAGGTGGTATCATGGGTGATCAAAAAGACTTTGAACAATTTTTACAAGACATGAAAGAAAGAGACATGGGTCGTATGCAAGATCAAATATTAAGAGACTTTGAAAACTACATGAAAAGAAAAAAAATGATAGAGAGTTTACCAGAAGCTAAAGACGGTGGTATCATGAGAATGGCTGAAGGCGGCATGATGGACATGGGTGGTATGGAAATGGATTTAAGAGGCGGTGGTTTTGTGCCAATGGGTGCAAAAGAAAAAGCTGACGATGTACCAGCTAGATTATCTAAAAACGAATTTGTATTTACTGCAGATGCAGTAAGAGCAGCGGGCGGTGGAAGCATCGATAAAGGCGCTGATAAAATGTACGCAACAATGAAAGCATTGGAGAACAAGGTAGCATAATGGCAGTAACAACTAATATAACAGCACCACCACAATTTATACAAGATCTTGCACAAGACTACGGCACACAATTAGTAGGACTAACATCTGTACCTATAGATACATCTAAGTTTGCACCACAAGTTGCAGCACAAGATCCTTTACAAGGACAAGCAGTATCTTTAGCACAACAAGGTATAGGATCTTATCAACCATTTTTACAACAGGCACAAACGACACTAGCAGGTGCACAAGGTTTATTAGGATCTGGTGCAGGAACAGGAGCAGGAACTATTTCAGATTTCATGTCTCCATTTCAATCACAAGTTATTGACACAACACTTGCAGATTTTGATAGACAAAGACAAATAGAAGAACAAGGTTTAAGAGATCAACAAGCAAAATTAGGTGTTCTTGGTGCAGGTAGAGCAGGAGTACAACTTTCAGAGTTTGGTAGTGAAGCTGCTAGACAAAGAGCTAGACTGCAAGCTGAATTATTACAATCAGGTTTTGAAAGTGCTGTGGGTAGAAGACAACAAGATTTTGCAAACAGATTCGGTATATTTGGTGCTCAAACAGGATTAGCTGACCAACTGCCTGGATTACAAAGAGCCGATGTAAGTACTTTAGGATCAGTGGGCGCTGTCCAACAAGCACAAGCACAGGCTGTTCTTGATGCACAGAGACAAGCTAATCAATTAGCTGCCTTTGAACCGCAAACTAGATTAGATACTCTTGGCAGAGGTATCACACAATTAATATCTGGATATCCTGCAGCAGGATCTACATTTACACAAACTCCTAACTTATCTCCATTAGAGACAGCTCTTGGATTTGGTTTAGGTGTATCAGATATATTTGCAAGAATTAGAGGTAATAAAAAATAATGAGTAGAATATTAAAAAGACCAATGTTTAAAATGGGTGGTAGCACCGAAAATATGGGTATTATGGATGGTATGAGAACTCGTTATGAAAATGGTGGTAGTGCAAAAGAGGCTTTATCAGAGTTAGATAGAATAGCTCCATTACCAAAACCTAGAGTCACAGAGCTTTTACAAAATATTGGTTTAAATATTTTATCGAATCCATCACAAGGAAACATATTTAGAACAGCTGCAGTTGCTGCTAGAGATCCATTACAACAAGCTTCAGCAAGAGATTTTCAATCAGCTTTATTAAGACGACAAACAGTTGGAGACATATTAGGTAAACAAAGAGAACAAAGAGACAAAGAGAGATTACTACAAATGAGAATAGATGCCGATAGAGAAATAGCTGGTATTCAAGGTAAAGATAAACAAGCAGAGTTAGAGTTTCCAAATGTAACCATACCTTCTGTTAGAAATAATTTACAAAGTATTATAGATGGTTCATCAATAATAGAGTCTGGTCTTCAAATAATACAAGCACCTGCAAAACAACAAATTAGACAAATACAATCTTTAAACCCTAAATCAGGTGATTATTTCGCAATAGCTGATAGCTTTGGTAATGTAGAAAAATATGTTCAAGTTCAACTCGATGAGAAGAATAGAGTTAGATTAATAGAGGTAGATGCTAGTGGTAACACTCTTGATGACGAGGATGCAGAGCCGATTATGGGTGATACAGGTAAAACTTACAGAGAAAGAGTAGGAAAAGAATTAGAAAAAAGAAGAGAACAGTCAGCAAAAGATTTAGAAGAATCTATAGGCGTAGAAGATAGAGATATACTTCAACCGTAGGAGGACAAATGGTCAAATACTATGATCCCCTTCAAGGTGCAGAAAACAATAACTCAGCTAACTTCTTTCTAGCAGGAGTTGCAGGTATAGCATCAGGTATCATTAAAGTTCCAGAAGGTGTATTTTCATTAGCAGCAGAATTAATAGATTTAGGCGCTGACACAGATACAGCGGCTGATGTAGAACAATTCTTTGATAAACTTAATCCCTTTGAAGAATATGCCCAAAGGAGCGCCGTAGGTAAGCTTACAGAGGCGTTTACGCAGATAGGTATACCAGGAGGCGTAGGTTTTAAATTAGGGCAAAAATTAGCCGATAAGGCCTTAAAAACTAAAAGAGCAGGTAATTCACTTAATTTTAGAAACCCTAATTTACAAAAAGCAGTAAAGAAAGTTAACGACTTAAACAAACGAGCTGGTTTCAAAAGATTTGCAGCAGGTGTAGCAGGCGGTGCTACAGGTGAAGTGTTTGTAGCTGATATAGAGAACATAGGTACATTTGGAGATATTTTTGGTGGACCAACAAAATTAGATAAAGATACAGAGAGCACGGACCGTGGAGAAGCATTAAGAAAGTTAATGAATAGATTTAGATTCTCTGCAGAAGGAGTGTTAGTTACACCTTTTGTTTATGGTGTAGGTAAAGGTGCAAAAGAATTAGCAAAGAGAGGAAAAGATTTAGCTTACAGTGACAGTAGATTTTTAAGATTAGTTGATAAAGTAGGTAGTGGTCTTAGAGCTAGAGGTGCAAAACCACAACAAGTATTTGAAGCTAAGATGCAACAGATGGGTAGAAGAGCTGTTGATGCAAAAAGAGCAGAAGAATTAAATAATTATATTACTAATCAAATAGACTCTATGTTTCCTACATCTCAAAGAATATTTGATAAGTCTGCACAAAAACAAAAAGACATATTTTTAGCAGACCTAGACGAAGCTTTGTTTAAGGGTAATTTAAGAAACAAAATAGATCCTAATGCTTGGGCTAAAGTTTCTAAAACTATGGCTGATAAAAAAGTTAAAAAAGAAGATGTAAATAAAATGTATAATGCAATTACAAACTCTAGAGGAGCCTTTGTTCAACTATTAGATTACATTAGAAAAGGTAGCTCTCCAGATGCGGTAACAACAAATGTGAAAGAATTAGAAGATATTATGGGTGATAGAGTGAAACAATATATTGGTAATACATATAGAATATTTGAAGAAAAATCTATTTTACCTTTTGCAAACTATGAACCCACTGATGAAGCTATGGAAAGAGCTGCTAGTGTTTTTAAAAGATACTCTAGGTTTACACAACGAAACCAAAAAACTGTAAAAGAAATCACGGATCAAGAAGCAAAAGCAATGGTAAGATCTGTGTTAGATAGCGTTCCAAGAACAAGACCAAAAGGCGAGTTACCTGCTTTTCAATATGTCAACCTTACTGCAGGAGCTGACACACCAGAGGTTGCTAAAACTTTTGCAAGAACAGTAAGTAAAGGTAAATATTTTAGAGACAGAGGTGATAAAACACCAACTGTTATTGGAGCAGGTAGTAAAGTATTTAGAGAATTGTTTGGTGAGATAAAAGATCCTAGATACTCTATCTTTAATGCTATGACTAAATTATCGTCCATAGCTAGAAAAAATCAATTCTTTGGAGATCTAGTTAGAGCTAATAACGCAATACCTAAAGATCAAAGAAAATTTTTCTACAGTAATAAACCAGATGCAATCAGAGGTTTACCAAACCAAGAGATAGTTTTATTAGATGACTACCTAGATCCAGCTATGAAAGGTGGTAATGTGGTTAATCCTCTCAAAGGTTATTTTACCTCAAAAGATATAGCAGAAGGTATTGGTAATTCTAATAATGTCAGTGCATTTTTTAGAGGTGAAAGAAAAGGTGCAACACTACCAGAAAAATTTATTACTTACGGATATAGAAATTTAATTTTATTACCAAAAGGTTTATCACAAATAGCAAAAACAGTTTTATCTATACCTACACACTTGCGTAATGTGTTTAGTGCTGGCGCATTTGCTGGTGCAAACGGAACATTATTTGAAAACCCTGCATTAATTAAAGAGGCTTTTGAAGAATCTTTCGGTGCTTTACAGGTGGGTACAAGAGGTGAAGCAGCCAACGAAGCATACAGAGAATTATTAGAACTTGGTGTTGTAAACTCACAAGTGCAAATAGGAGATCTTATAAATCTTTTAAGAGATGTTAAGTTTGGCGAAGGTATGTTAGCCACAGATAATTATTTAAGACCTATGTTAAGTAAATTAAAAAAAGGTCAAAGATTTTTTCAAGATTTATATGTAGCAGAGGATGATTTATTTAAGATATATAATTTTGCCATTGAAAGAAATCGTCTAGATAAAGCATACAGTAGAGCTAATATTTCTAGAACACCAAGACAATTAAAAGAAGAAGCAGCTGACATTGTAAGAAACACGGTGCCAAACTACGCTTATGTATCTGATTTTGTGAGAGCTCTTCGTATATTACCGTTTGGTAATTTCATGTCGTTTCCGTCAGAAATATTAAGAACATCTACAAATATTGTAGAGCGTGCATTAAAAGAAATTAAAGATCCTTTAACAGGTAAAATTAATCCTTTTACTAGCACAAACCCATTAAAAGGTATCGGAATAAAAAGACTTACAGGTATGGCTACTACAACTTTAGTTGTTCCTACAGCGGTAGCAGAAGGAGCTAGAGCTTTATACGATATTACAGAAGATGAACTAAAAGCCATGAAAAGATTTTTACCAGAGTGGTCACAAAACTCCACAATTGTGCCTATTAGAAAAGACAATGGTGATTTAATGTATGTAGATTTTAGTCATGGTAATGCCTACGATACACTAGCTAGACCCTTTGTAACTTTATTAAATAATGTTCAACAAGGCATAGATGATGAGAAAGTATTATTGGATGGTTTTGTTAGAGGAGCTACAGAAGCTTTTGGTGAATTATCTGATCCATTTATATCAGAGTCTATCTTTACAGAAGCATTAAATGATATCTGGTTTAGAGGTGGTAGAACACAAGATGGTAGACAATTGTATACAGATCAAACAGCAGCAGGAGAAAAATTAGGAATATCAATTAGACATCTAGCTGTAGCGCTTGCACCTTCTTACAAACAGTTTGTTAGAATAGGATTAGGTGCAACAGATAGAGTTGGTCCTTTTCTTGGTGTTGGTAAAAGAGGAGAAGAGTATAGAGTATTGCCAGAGGTAGCAGGATTTTTTGGTTTTAGAGGTGTAGATATAAAACCATTAGATTCTATGGGTTTTAAAATTACAAACTTTCAAGCTGGTATTCGTAATGCAAGAAGAGAGTTTACAGGTGGTGCGTTCGGTGTGTTATCTGGTGGTAGAAAAACACCGAACGATGTTATTGAGAGATACATTGCAAGTAACAGAGCTAGATTTAATGTGCAAAAAGAAATGTACAAAGATGTGCAAGCAGCTAAATTACTAGGCGTTGCAGATAATAAATTAAGACAAGAGTTTACAGATAGACAAATATCTCCAAAGACTTATCAGTCACTAGATAAAGCTCGTTTCATACCATATTTCCCATCTGAAGATATACAAGCTAGGTTTGCAGAGATAGCTAGAAATATAGGAGAGATAAATCCTTTTCAATCAGCGCTGCCTACACTTAATATATTAAGAAACAATTTTAGTTTTTTAAATTTAAACTCTAATTTTAATGATTTTATAGATCCAGCTGACTATTTAATACCAGATGCACCAACAGCTGCACCAAGTATACCACAAACAGGACCAGTTATAACACCACCTAGAACTTCTCAAGTGATACCAGGAAGTGGATTGACAGCAACTGAAACTGCATTATTATCACCCGAAGAACAAATTATAAGAGCAAGGACTCGAAGAACTTAATGGCTATGGAACCTAAAACTACTAGAGAACACATTGTATCCCTGTATGGACACATATCAGGCGTTAAAAAGAACATTAATCATATGCACAAAGGTATTCACGAATTGGGTGGCAAGATAGACAAAATCTATTGGGTTCTTTTAGCTGCGGTGGGGTCCGTAGCCATACTTTTATTAGAAAGATTTATAATTTAAATCCAATCTCGAAGCTCTTCACCCATGACTTTAGATGCGATGTCAATTTTTTTTCGTAACGACTTTACGATCTTTGTATCTACAGTTTCTTCTGCTATAATATCTACATATGTCACTGTTTTCTTTTGCCCTATTCTGTGTGCTCTGTCTTCTGATTGCATTCTTTTTTCAAGATCATATCCATTAGAATAATAAATTACAGTGTTTGCTTGTGTTAATGTAATACCATATCCACCTGTCTGTGGTGTGCCTACAAAGAATCTTACCTTATTATTTGTTTTAAAGTTTTTGATTGCATAGTCTCGTTCTTCGGGCAGCGTTTTACCATAGTAATGGACCACGGAACCCGGACCAAACTTCTCCTCTAATATTTTAAATATGTTCTTAACATCGTGTTGATAATGTGCCCATATAATAGCTTTACCTTCTACTTCTTCCAATACATCTAATAGTTCTGCTAGTCTATTATTTTTAACCTCTTGTATTGTACCATCATCTGCAGAGAAGTGACCACATGTTATTTGATGTAGTCGCATGAGTTGTGTAAGAGCTGTCATCGTTGTAACTGTCTTACCATTTAATGTAGCCAAGGCCTCTTTTCTCATTTGTTTGTAAAGTTTTTGTTGTTCAGGTGTAAGTTGTATTTCTCTCTTCATGTAGATCTTATCTGGTAAATCTAAACAATCTTCTTTTAATACCCTGTATGAAAATGGTTTTAACTTGTCTGATAACTCAGATAAGTTTTGATATCCAATAACTAAATTAATTGAACGACCAGATATATTAGCACTCTTCATCAAAGCATATCTATTTCTAAACGAATAGTAAGAGTCATGACCTAGGTGGTGAATATCTAAAAACTGACATTGTGTGTATAGATCTAGTGGATTTTTAGTTACAGGTGAACCTGTCATCACTCTTCTATAATTTGTTAAACCACTTAGTGACAATATATTTTTTGTTCTTTTTGCTTTTGGATTTTTTATCGTAGTAGATTCATCAATGGCCATTAAAGATTTGTGTGATCTTAAAAATTTAGCAGCAAAGTTTAAACCTTTTGGTGTACTAAAAGCTTCTACATTCATTATAAGTATGTGTAGTTCATGACCTGTTTTAAACAGTTGATCTAACTTATCTTGTTGTTTTTTATTAATATTTGATTGCCACAATACGGTCACATTTTCTATGTGGTCTGGTAAATGTGCAGGCAACTCTTGATTGTACCAAGTACCTATTACACCTTTTGGTGCAACTATTAGCGCACCATCTACTTTACCTTTATCATAAAGCATTGCAAGATTATCAATTAGAACTTTTGTTTTGCCAGTTCCCATTTCCATAAAATATGCGTAAGTATCTCTATTCCAAGATTTTTCCAACGCAGTAAGTTGGTGCGCATACGGCTTTAATTTAAATTTATATTTCATCTTTCTATTGACATGTATATAGGATTTTATTATAAAGTCAACATGAAAGAAAAAGAAAGTATGGATTACAAAGATATAAAAATATCTAGACCTACTGTTTATGTTGTGCAAGAAATTGCAGGCACAAGAGAGGGCCGTCCTAAGTTTAATATCATGGGTGCAGCAGAATATGGTAAGTTAAAATTTTTATTGGATGAAAGATCACAAATGATTTTTTCTCCTGGTCCACTTATTTTTAAATTAAAAACTTTAGTAAAAGATTTCAAACCAACAGACTACTTGTTATTAACAGGAGATCCTGCTATAATAGGTGTTGTCTGCAGTTTGGTATCGGATAACACAAATGGCAGATACAATCTCTTAAAGTGGGATAGACAAGAGAAAAGATACTACCCAATAGAGATTGATTTGTACGGAACAGGAGCAAAGAATGACGATTGATTTTGAGAAAGACCAAGAGCAGGTCATAGACAAAACAACTAATATAAATAAACTTGCAGATAAAATCAAAGAAATGCAAGCAGTTCAAAAAGCAATAGAACTGGATGAAGAACAAATCAAACAAAAGAAAAAACATTTAGAACATATATCAGGTGAAGTTATACCGACTATGTTGTCAGAGATGGGTTTATCTTTTCTTAAACTACAAGATGGATCATCTGTAGAAGTTAAAACAAATTACAGCGCCACTATTACACAAGCAAATAAAGAAGCGGCGTTTAACTGGCTTCGTGAGAATGGCCTGGGCGATATAATCAAAAATGAGATATCCGTATCGTTCGGTCGTAACGAGGATAACAAGGCGGCTGATTATGCCAACCTTGCAAAGAGTCAGGGTTTAGACCCGATGCAAAAGCTGAAGGTCGAACCTATGACTCTAAAAGCGTTAGTCCGTGAGCGTATGGAGGCAGGTAAAGAAATGCCAACGGAACTTTTCAACATATATGTTGGAAACAAAACAACAATAAAAAGGAAACAATAAACATGAGCGAAGTAGCAAAAAAAACGAGCGGCGAACTAGCGACAGTAAACTTTGAAGCTGACGCAGGCCAAGGTTTGAATATGACGCAAGAAGATCTTGCGTTACCGTTCTTAAAAGTTCTTGGCCAATTGTCCCCTGAATGTAATAAAAGGGACGCTAAATATGTCGAGGGGGCAGAACCTGGCATGATTATAAATACAGTGACAAACGAAATTTATAATGGCGAAAAGGGGATAGATGTCATACCGGTGCACTACAAAAGACAGTATATCGAATGGCAAGACAGAGGTGAGAGTCAAGGAGCACCAGTTAAAATATACGAAGCTGGTGATGACTTACCAAAAACTACAAGAGACAAGTTTAATAAAGATAGGTTAGCAAATGGTAACTATCTTGAAAACACAGCGAGTCACTTTGTAGTTGTTCTAGGTAAAAGCCCAACAACAGCGTTGATATCTATGAAAGCTACACAATTAAAAGTTAGCAGAAAATGGAACTCAATGATGATGGGTCTTAAGATGCAGGGTAAAAATGGAATGTTTACTCCGCCAACATATAGCCACATTTATAAACTAAAAACTGTGCAGCAGTCTAACGACAAGGGCACATGGTTTGGTTGGGATGTAGCAAGAGTTGGTCCTGTTTCTGATGCCGGTGTTTATAATACAGCAAAAGACTTTGGTGCAAATGTAGCCAAAGGAGCTGTGCAAGCTAAACACGGAGAACAAGAATCCAAATCCGATTCACCGTACTAAAGACTTCCTAGGGAAGACAGAGGGCCGGTGATGGGAGACTGGAACCGGCCCCAAAAAATATTATGGAAGATTTTAGAAAGATATTTGAAGGATTAAGGCGTGCGCATGGTTGCACCTATGTAGACAAGAAGGGTGTCGATGGACTTAAGATAAAAGGTAAGTCATTTGTTAAAAGAGAAATCGTCACTGATAAACATTGGGAAGATCATCTTAATGGAGTAGAACCTAGTCTGGGTATAGTTCCAATAAATGAAAACAACGAGTGTAGATGGGGTTGTATAGATGTAGATAAATACAATCTTGACCATAGAAAACTTTTAAACAAACTACCAATGGGTGTCCCACTATCTGTTTGCAGATCTAAAAGCGGCGGTGCACATATATTTTTATTTACGACAGACTTTGTCCCTGCAAAACTAATGCGAGATAAATTAATGTCGTTAAGTGCTGTGTTAGGTTTTGGTAAAGCAGAGGTATTTCCAAAACAAATTGAATTAAAATCGCAAGATGATACAGGAAATTTTTTAAATTTACCATACTTTAATTGTAAAAATACAACAAGGTATTGCTTTGATTCTAAGGGTCAAGCAGTTACAATAGATGCTTTTTTAAATGCTGTAAAAGTTAGTGCACTCACACCAAAAGAATTACAAGATTTAAAAATACAAAGACCACCATCAGAGTACGATGATGGACCACCATGTTTACAATCAATAACAAAAGAAAAATTAGACGACGGTAGAGACAGAGTGATGTTTCATTTTAGAGTCTATGCAAAAAAGAAATGGCCAGAAAGTTGGGTTGATAAGATTGATGAGTTTAATCACCAAAGATTTATAAACCCTTTTAGACATGACGAAATAGCAAAGTTTAGAAAAGATAAAAAAGATTATGGTTATCTTTGTAAAGATGAACCTATGTGTAATCACTGTGATAAAGATCTTTGTCGAACAAGAAAGTTTGGTATAGGAACACAAGTTATGTTTCCACATCTAAGTGATTTACAGATTATAAAATTAGAGCCACCTGTGTTTAGATTAAATGTAGATGGAGAAAGGGTAGAATTAAAAGCAGAAGATTTACAAGAGTTACGATTATTTATAAGAGCGTGTATGAATCAGATACATAGAAAGCCTCCGAAGATAAAACCAAAAGAATTTGATAGCATGATAGATATGTTAATGATTAACAAAGAAGTTATAGAGGCACCAGCAGGTGCAAGTGCGATAGAACAATTAAAACAACATGTAGAAAACTATTGTTTGAGTAGAGCTACAGATGGAGCTACAAAAGAAGATCTAGAGTCTGGTAATGTTTGGAACAATGATGGCTATCATCATTTTAAATTTAGTAATTTTTACCACCAGTTTTTATCCAGGCACAAATGGAACGATAAACCACAGAATACTCTGTATATATTAAGAGAGCATTGTGAGTATGACACTGATTTTAGAGTTAACATTAAGAAGAAAAAAATTAGTGTGATAAGAGTTCCACAGTTTGATAAAGAAAAATTTAAATTAAAAGAAAGAACATTTAAGAAGGAGGATGCATTTTGAAAACTATTGTGTTGGGTCCACCTGGTACAGGGAAAACAACTATGTTGTTAGATGAAGTTGATAAATGTTTAAAACAAACTGACCCTGATAAAATAGGTTATTTTTCTTTTACACAGAAAGCTGCATATCATGCAAGAGATAGAGCAATGTCTAAATTTAATTATAGTGAAGATGATCTACCCTACTTTAGAACTCTACACTCACTAGCGTTTAAAAGATTAGGTATAAGAAAAGAAGAGGTCATGCAGAGAAAACACTACGAAGATTTAGGTAGAAAAGTAGGAGTCATAGTTGATTATCACGAATACGATAATGAGGAGTCAGGTTTATTTACAACTAAAAGTGACATACTACGAATTATAGAATTAGCTAAGTTACGAGGCATAACAGCAGAACAACAATTTTTAAGACAAGAACACACACAACAAGTTAAGATTAAAGATCTATTACAGTTTGAACACGATTTAAAACAATACAAGAAAGATTATAACTTAATTGATTTTAATGACATGATTACAGATTTTATTAAGTCTGATAGATCACCACGATTTGATGTAGTTTTTATAGATGAAGCACAAGACTTATCTAATTCACAATGGAATATGGCAAGATCAATATGGGATAAAACAGATAATACATTTATAGCAGGTGATGATGATCAAGCTATATTTAGATGGGCTGGTGCAGATGTAGACAGTTTTATGTCACAGACAGGAAGGATAATGCGATTGACACAGTCGCACCGAGTGCCGCAGGTAATTCATAATGTAGCGATGAGTATAGTAAATAAGATACGAAACCGACTACCAAAAGAGTGGAGACCAAAAACACAAAGAGGATTACTTTCATATTACAATAACTTTGAAGATATTAACATGAGAGAGGGTGATTGGCTAGTGTTGGCTAGAACTAAATTTATGTTAAATAAATTAGAAGACGAATTATACTCACAAGGGTTGTATTACGAGAACAAATTTAAGACAAACCCAGAACAAGATTTGTACATTGCCATAAGTGATTGGGAAAATCTTCGTAAAGGTGTGGATATGAGTTATGAACAAGTTAACAGAATAGCTTCGTACATGTCTCCAAAACATTATCAGAAAGAACAATTAAAATATTTAGACAAAGATTCTTTTTATAACTTAGAAGAGTTAAGAAACAACAGAGGTCTCAAAACAAATAAAGTTTGGTTTGAAGCTTTTGATGATGCACCAGAAAGAAAAATAAGGTATATAAGAAGGATGAGGGAAAATGGTGAGAAGTTAAATTCTAAACCTAGAATAACTTTATCTACAATACACGGGGTAAAAGGTGGCGAGCAAGACAATGTAGTTCTCTTGACCGATCTATCTAGAAACACACAAAAGAACTACGAACAAAATCCTGATGATGAAAATAGATTATTCTATGTCGGTGCGACTAGAACTAAAAATCATTTACATGTCATCAGACCAAAAGATATATACAAAGGATATAAAATATGAAAACAGCAGAAGCGTTACAATTAGCGAAAGAATTAATTGAAGGACCTAGAGCAAAAACTTATGGCGATAAAATAGTAAACCATGCAAACATTGGAAAGTTATGGTCAGCATATTTAGACAAAGAGATTACAGCACACGACGCAGCTGTGATGATGGCTTTATTAAAAGTAGCAAGAACTAAATTTGGTCAACCAACAGCAGATACCTATGTGGATGCAGCTGCCTACATGGCCATAGCAGGAGAATGTAAACATGAAAATGATATTTAAACCACAAACGGAGTGGATACCACCTACAGACTTTCCCGATCTTAGTAAATACGATGAGATAGCTGTAGACTTAGAAACAAAAGATCCAAACCTGAACGAAAGAATGGGCTCTGGTTCTGTTGTTAAAGTCGGTGATGTGGTTGGAATATCATTAGCAACACACGATTGGTGTGCATACTATCCTATCGCACATGAAGGTGGCGGTAACATGGATCGTAAGATGGTTTTAAAATGGTTACAAGACCAGATGAATACAGATTCTACTAAAATATTTCACAATGCTATGTACGATATATGTTGGTTAAGAGCCATTGGTATAAATGTAAAAGGACAGATTGTAGATACGATGATAGCTGCATCTTTAGTAGATGAAAATAGATTTAGATACGATTTAAATGGTTTATCAAGAGACTACATAGGTGAAGGTAAAGATGAGAGTGTATTACAAGAGACAGCAAAGTCGTGGGGTGTAGATCCTAAAGCAGAGATGTACAAACTACCAGCCATGTATGTTGGAAGTTATGCAGAAAAAGATGCACAGCTTACATACAAACTTTGGCAAGAGATGAAAAAAGAAATCTTACATCAAGACATAGAAGATATATTTAATATGGAGACAGCTTTGTTTCCTGTGTTAGTTGATATGAGATTTCTTGGAGTCAGAGTGAATGCAGAGAGAGCATCTATTGAAAAACAAAGAATGGTGGAAGAAGAAAACAGATTATTAGGTGCTATCTACGCTGAAACAAAACAAGAAGTACAAATATGGGCTGCAAGATCTATTGCAAAAGTATTTGATAAACTTGGTCTACCCTACGAAAGAACTTTGAAGACAGGTTCACCTAGTTTTACAAAAAACTTTTTATCAAACCATCCGCATAAACTTGTACAAGCTATTGCAAAAGCAAGAGAGATCAACAAAGCACACACAACATTTATAGATACCATACTTAAATATTCACAGCGTGGTAGAATACATGCAGAGATAAACCAACTTCGTGGTGACAGTGGTGGTACAGTCACTGGTAGATTTAGTATGAACAATCCAAACTTACAGCAGATACCTGCAAGGAACAAAGACCTTGGACCACGGATCAGAAGTTTATTTATACCAGAAGAAAATTGTAAGTGGGGTTGTTTTGATTACAACCAACAAGAACCAAGACTTGTAGTTCACTACGCTGCGCTACAGGGATTTTATTCTGTAGAAGATGTCGTAGATGCATACAAGAATGAGAATGCAGACTTTCACCAGATCGTAGCAGACATGGCAGGTATTGGTAGGTTTCAAGCCAAAACAATCAATTTGGGTCTTTTCTATGGTATGGGTAAAAACAAGTTACAAGCTGAACTAGGGACTAACAAACTTCAAGCTGAACAATTATTTAAACAGTATCATGGCAAGGTGCCGTTTGTTAAACAGCTTATGGATGCTGTGATGAGTAGAGCACAGCAACGAGGTAAAGTTAGAAC
>Ga0209348_1000909_pt1 | contig 14845 bp, 8 predicted proteins | sample ETNvirenome_2_30_FD_184065 | JGI IMG/M metagenome (GOLD analysis project Ga0209348, IMG submission 184065) | Marine viral communities from the Pacific Ocean - ETNP_2_30 (SPAdes) (version 2) | ecosystem: Environmental > Aquatic > Marine > Oceanic | place: Pacific Ocean | collected 2013-06-22 | reverse complement strand
TTACTCGCAGTTCACAGCAAAAAGAAGACATCAAGATCGTACTGGAATTTTAAAAAATCATGCCACAGGAAACCAATCTAAACGTATCGCCATATTTTGACGATTTTGATAAGAATAAAAACTTTTACAGAGTTCTTTTCAAGCCAGGATCTCCAGTTCAGGCACGAGAATTAAGCACTTTACAATCGATTTTACAAAATCAGATTGAACAATTTGGTACTCACTTTTTTAAAGAGGGTTCAAAGGTAATTCCAGGCAACTTAAGTTATGATAATAATTTTACATGTGTTCAAGTTGAAGATGCATTTTTAGGTATTCCAGTTTCTTTGTACCTAACTCAATTAATTGGACTAAGAATCACAGGTGCGAGATCAGGTGTAACGGCGACAATTAAAAAAGTATTAACAAAAGATGATTCAGATAGAGGAAATATAACTCTTTATATTAAATATGAAAAATCTGGTGGTGATTTTTCTCAAGAAAAGTTTGATGATGGCGAAAGTTTATCAGCAAATAAGGACATTGTTTATGGTGCAAGTGTTATCGCCGCAAATGAACCATTTGCAAACACTTTATCTTTTGGTGCAACCGCAACTGGATCTGCAATGTCTATTGGGGAAGGAGTATATTTTATTCGTGGAACTTTTGCTCAGGTTCAAAGTGAGACATTAATTTTAAGTCAATATAATAATGTTCCATCTTATCGAATAGGATTTGATGTTCAAGAAGATTTTATAAGTGCTGATGAAGATGTATCTTTAAATGACAACGCATCAGGATTTACGAATTTTGCTGCTCCTGGCGCTGATCGTCTTAGAATCAGTATTAGTTTGATGAAGAAAGATCTTGATGATACAAATGATCAAAATTTTATTGAGATTGCTCGTGTTCAAGGAGGAGAATTACAAACTTTTGTAAAAGACACTCAATACAATTTAATTAATGACACTCTCGCAGCAAGAACTTATGATGAGTCTGGAGATTATTATGTAAGACCTTTTGAAGTTTTTGCAAAAGAATCATTAAATGATCAGACAGGAAATAAAGGAATATACACATCAGAACAAAAAACTCAACAAGGTAATATACCATCTGATGATTTGATGGTAATGCAGATATCGCCTGGAAAGGCATATGTAAAGGGATATGCGATTGAAAAAATATCTACAGGATTTATTGATGTTCCAAAACCAAGAACTACAAAAACAATAGAACAAGAGGCTGTAACTTATACAACTGGTGATCCTTTATTTGTAAATAATGTTTTTGGATCTCCAAGTTTAGGAATTGGAACTACTGCGACAGTATCTTTAGTTTCTAGAAGAAGAGGAAATAGTGGATCTGAAATTGGACTTGCAAGATTATACGATTTTAAAGCACAGTCTGCAAGTTTTGTGAACGAAACAACTCAATATGAAGCTCGTTTGTTTGACATCAAGACATTCACAAATATCAAAGTTGGAACAGCTGTCACCTCATTAACTGCATCAGATCATATACAAGGTGCAAGAAGTGGTGCAACAGGATTTGTGAGATCATCTGGAACAAGTGTGACTGATATTAGTTTGATTGATGTAAATGGTAAGTTTATCAAAGATGAGTCTATTTTAATTAATGGTGTTCAAAATGGAAGAATCATTACAAAGGTAGATCAATTTGGATTTAATGATGTAAAATCAATAAAGAGTGCAGTTGGTGTATCAACATTTGAAGCGGATATTTTACTTGATGATGGAACTAAATTAACAAGTTTAGTTTCTGGTAATTTTAGATTAAGTAATACAGCTGGAAATACTGGTATCATCACGTCATCAGGATCTAATTTTGCTGGTATTATAACTTCAAATAATATTGTAAGTTATAGTGTACCTGGCGAAACAGTGCCTAGATTCAATCGTATCACTGGAGTATCTACAGATGGAACTGAAATCAACGTTGCTGGTATTACATCAGTTGCTGGTGTTTGTAACGGTGGTGTTTTAGATGGTTTAATTCCTGGCTCTCTTGATGTAAATGATCTTTTACTTCGCAAATCAAGTTTCCAAGTTAGTGCAAATAGTTTGTTAACACCAGTTAGTCGTAAAAATATCGCAAGTCTTGATGTAACCACAACTAATTTACAATTTAGAAAACAATTCTCTGATATAACTGTCGCCAATAATCAGTTTACATCGCCTAATGCTGGTGCAGATTTATTTTTCCAACCATTTGATGAGGAGAGGTATTTTATATCATATGATGATGGGTCAATTGAACCACTAAAAGATAGTCAGGTAACAGTTTCTGACGATAAGAAAACTGTAACTTTTGTAGGATTAAGTAAAACATCTGGAAAGGCAAATCTTTTTGCAACTGTATTGAAGTCAAAAGTTAAAAATAAACTTAAAAAAGTTAATGAAGCAAATGTAGTTAATGTTAGACGTTCAACATTATCTGCGTCTGGAATTGGAACAAATACACTAAATGATGGATTAACAAATAGTCGAATATTTGGAACAAGAGTTCAAGATCGTAAAATTTCACTCAACGTACCTGATGCAGCTTCATTATTAGGTGTGTTTGAATCAAATGATGCTGGTGATGCCGATTTACCATCAGTATCTCTTACTGCATATTCTGGCCCAAGTGGAAATAATTCTGATTTAATTGTTGGAGAACAACTTATAGGTTTGGATAGTAACGCTGTTGGATTAGTTGTAGAAAAACCAACTGTTACCACAGTAGGTGTGGTTTTATTAAATCAAAATAATTTTAGCTCTGGTGAAAAAATTAAAGCGAGTAAATCAGGTGTTACCGCTTTAGTAACAACAACAACTGTTGGAGATCGTGATATTACAGATCAATATCAATTAAATCCAAATCAGAAACCAACCTATTACGATTTCTCATTTATTGAGAGAAAGAAAGCTTTTGAAGCACCAACAAATCGAATAAAGATTGTATTCAAAAACTTCTTTGTGACAACTGATGACACTGGAGATTTCTATAACGCATCAAGTTATCCAGATTCATCTAAGAAAATTATTCCTGTAGATAGAAATTATGATGTCTTTATGAGTGATTTGATTGATATTCGTCCAAGAGTTTCTGAATACAATACAGGATCAACGATATCTCCATTTGATTTTGCATCTAGAAATTTTGCATCTCAAGGCGATAACATTCCAGATCCTTTAGTTCCTGATGAAAACTTGATAGTTACTTATGATTATTATCAACCAAGAAAAGATAGAATTTTCTTAGATAAGTCTGGTGATTTTGTTTACATTCAAGGTGTGCCATCAGATAATCCAAAAGAACCACAAACGATTGGAGATGCAATCGAAGTCGCTAAGATTGAACTTCCAGCATATTTAAGAGATATCAGTCAAGTTAAGATGATTCGTACGAAACATAAACGTTTCACAATGGCGGATATTGGTAGACTTGAGAAAAGACTTGAAAGTGTAGAGTATTATACAAGACTTTCACTTCTTGAAACTGATACTGCAAACTTAAACATCACAGATGCGAATGGATTAAACAGATTTAAATCTGGATTTTTTGTTGATAACTTTAAGAAACATGCATCACATCAAATTGATCATATAGATTTTTCTGCAAGTACAGATGCAAAGAGAGGTTATTTAAGACCTGGCCATTACACAACATGTTTAGATTTGATTGTTGGGTCTAGATCATTTATCGGTATTGGTACAACTGCAAATCCGACTCTAGATATTAATCATCTAGATGATATTGATGGAGACAATATTAAAAAAACTGGTCGTCTTTTAACATTAGATTACACAGAAACAGAAATGTTGAAGCAAATTTATGCTTCTAGAGTTGAGAATGTCAACCCATTCTTAATTGTATATTATTCTGGTGATATGACCATCAGCCCAGATTCTGATGTGTGGATGGACACAAAGAGAGTTGATGCAAGTATTTCTTATGACACATCTGCTTATAATAACGCAATAGCACAATTAGGTATCAATGAACAAACTGGATTCAGTGAAATTGATTGGGGTGCATGGGAAACTAACTGGGTATCTGAAGAGGTATCAGAGACTTATGTTGAAGAAACTGTTGAAGCATTAGGAAAAATACATCCAGATGATTTACCAGAAGGTGTTCAAACAAATTTACAACACATTGCAAACTATCAAAAAGTTCTTGAATTAAACGGTAAATGGGTTCCAAAAGGAGCTGGTGTAATCACAGATGCTGAATTAGTCACCATGACTTATCATCAAGATGTTGAGATATCAACTAATCAATCAAGAGAGGGTATTCAATATAAAGTGACGCCAAAAGTTGATGAAAGATCTTTAGGTGATAGAGTTTTGAGTCGTGATATTATTCCTTACATGAGAGAAAGAAATATTGAGATTACTACAAATCGTATGAAACCTAGAACTCGTTTCTATGTTTATTTTGACAATGTTGATGTAACTGCATTTGTAACACCAAAATTAATTGAAGTAAGTGCGACAAGTGGTGTGTTCATAACTGGGGAAACTGTTAAGTCTGATAGTTTTTCATTCAGACTTGCTGCACCAAACCATAAAGAGGGCCCTTACAATTCGCCAACAAAAGTTATTACAGTTAATCCATATGACAACGAAGCTCCAATTCCAAGTGTATATTCCACATCATCTACAATTTTAAACGTAGATACATTTAGTCTCGCTACACAAGTTCAAGGTGATTTCTTTGGTCATGTTAAAAATGGAATGAAACTTGTTGGTCAAACAAGTGGTGCTCAAGCGACTGTATCAAATGTAAGATTGATCACTGATACCCTTGGAAACATGAAGTCTTGTTTCAATATACCTAACCCTAATAATGCTGCGAATCCAAGATTTGAAACTGGAACAAAAACTCTAAGATTAACAACGAGTCCAACAAACTCCACAGTTGCTGGAACTGTTACAGGATCTGCTGAAGCTAACTTCCATGCGAAGGGTGAATTAGAGACTGTTCAAGAACAAATCTTAAGTATCAAAACACCACAAATTGAAAGATTGGGTGTTGAAGAACAAAGAGTTTTAAATGACAAAATTACAAGAAGAGTTGAAGGTTTACAGGGTGAAGCCGAAACATTAGAAATTAGAGGTGTTCAGTATTATGACCCTCTTGCACAAACATTCCGTGTTGACGAAACATCTGGTGTATTCATTACATCTGTAGACGTATTCATGAGAGATAAAGATGAGGAGTTACCTCTTACATTACAAGTTAGAACTGTTGAAACTGGATTACCAACATCTAAGATTTTACCATTTAGTGTTGTAGTAAAGGATCCAAGTGAGGTTAATGTATCAGAAGATGCATCAATTCCCACTACGTTTACTTTTGATTCTCCAGTTTACTTAACAGGAGAACATGAATATGCTTTGGTTCTTGTAACTCCAGCAGAAAATTACAACTGTTGGATATCAAGAATGGGAGAGGTAGATATATCAACTGTTGGATTACCAGATGAACAACAAGTTTTAATTAGTCAACAACCATACTTAGGATCATTATTTAAGTCACAGAATGGTACGACATGGGATCCAAGTCAATATGAAGATATGAAGTTTACAATCAAAAAAGCAGTATTTAATACTGCTCCTTCTGTGGGTAGATTCTTTAACTCAGAGTTATCAACTGGTAATGATGAAGTTCCAACATTGTCTGTCAATCCAATCACTTCTTTATCTAAAAAAGCAGTGATAGGATTAGCAACAGCTTTATCAACAACTCCTGCTACTGGATTAGTGCCTGGCGTTAACATTAGTCAATTTGATAACTTAAATGCGTCAGCGAGTCTTATTAACACTGCTGGTGTTGCAAAGATTGATGATGCTAATGCTGCTACAATAATTAACCCTGGCGTTGGATACACACCCTCTAATGGAGTTTTAACATATTCAGATATTCCAATGATTACTCAAACTGGAGAGGGAACTGGAATTATTGGTGATGTAACTGTAAACAATGGAGTTATTGGTGTTGTTACTTTCACAGATGGTGGAAACAATTATGCAGTTGGTGACACTCTAGGAATTGGAACATTAGGTCTTGGAAATGGTAGTGGTGCTGTTCTCTCTGTTGGTATTGTTTCTATGACAAGAAGTTTAGTTGTTGATAACATTCAAGGTTCATTCGTAACAGGAGTTGGAACACTTGGGTACAATAACGGATCAACTTTGATTGGAATAGATGGAAAAACAGTTGGAAGTGGAGCTACAATCGCAAGTATAGATGTTGATACAACAAACGATGGATTACATTTTAAAGTCAATCATAGGTCTCATGCTTTACATGCATTTAACAACTTAGTAAGTATATCTGGAGTTGATTCAGATGTCCCTTCAACAACTCTAAGTGCTGACTACAATAATACTGCAACTACAGATATATCTGTAGTATCATCAGCAAACTTTGATACTTTTGAAGGAGTGGGAGTCGGAACAACAAATTATGGTTATGCAATTATAGGTAATGAAATTTTATCTTATACTGGAGTTGCAGATGGATCAATTACAGGAGTTACAACCAGAGGTATTGACTCTACAGTTAAGGCTAGTCACTCATCTGGTGACATAATTAAGAAATATGAATTTAGTGGAGTTTCTCTTAGAAGAATCAATAAACAACATGATATGAATAGTCCAACTGTAACTGTTCCAAATGATAAAGATTTAGATTTCTATCATATCAAAGTTGATATGAATAGTGATGGTACAGATCGAAGTGGTTCCTCCATTCCAGATCGTTTCTTCTCATCTACAAAAAGAGGTGGTGGGTCAAATGTAACTGCAACACAGAACATACAGTTTGAAACAATCACACCTAATATTCAGACAATGACACCGCCTGGAACAAACATTGGTGCTCGTGTAAGAACAATATCTGCAACCAGTGTTGATGGATCCGAACAATCATTTGTAGATCAAGGATTCCAAGCAGTTTCAGTAACTGGACAAACTCATTTTGAGACTCCAAGAATGGTCGCATCTAAAGTAAATGAAGATCGTCAATTATCTGAATTACCAGGCAATAAATCATTAACACTTGAAGTATTAATGGCCTCTAAGAGTCCAAATGTTTCACCTGTGATTGATTTAGATCGTGTTAGCACAGTTCTAACTACAAACCGTGTTAATAGTCCTGTATCTAATTTTGCAAGTGATAGTCGTGTAAATCAAACAGGACAAGATCCTTGTGCATCAACTTACGTTTCTAAGATGGTGGTTTTAAATAATCCAGCAACTAACATATTAGTTGAATTTGCTGCATATCGAAGATCAGGTGCCGATATTCGTGTATTCTTTAAAACGATTGCAGAGGGATCTACAGAAAATAGTTTTGATCGCAACTTTGAATTATTTCCTGGCCATGATAATATTGATCAGAATGGTAAAGTAATTAACTTCTCTAATAACAGTGGTCTTCCTGATGATCCAGTAACACCTTCTGTTGGCGGTGAATTTAAGGACTACAGTTTTACATCAAGAGAGTTACCACCGTTCACTAAGTTCCAAATTAAGATTGACATGGTTGGAACTGATCAGGCACAACCACCATTGATTAAAGAACTTAGAGCAATCGCATTAGCATAATGTCAAATCATATACCAGTTGAGGGAAAGTCTGGATTTTTTCGAGACACCGAATCCACAGCAATTATTAACAAAGATAAAAAAGCATATGCTGCATATATGCATAGAAAAAAATCTGTGGAAAGTAAAAATATTGAGTTAGATCAAATGAAAGAGGATCTTGACAATGTAAAGGGTGAACTTGGTGAAATTAAAGGCCTTTTATCTACTCTTGTTCAAAAACTAAATAATTAGAAAAATGGCACAACAGGTAATCACTTTTGATCCAGACGTAGCCGTTCCAATGGGTGTGAATCTAACCATGTTTTCTGGTGCTGATTTTAACACCACTTTTACAGTCAGAACTTCTGCTGGTTCTAGCATAGATTTTTCTAACTATACTGGAAGAAGTAATATGAAAAAGTCAGCGATTGGAACTGCAAATACTTTTGGTGTAACTCTTGGGGATACAGATGGAAAAGTAACTCTATCTATGGGTTCAACTGTGACCCGAAGTTTATCTGAGGGTAGATATCTATATGATGTCAACGTAAGTTCTGGTTCTACTTTCTTTAAAATAATAGAGGGTAATGTGCTTGTCAGAACAGGTATTTCAACTTAGAGGTGAAGAATGGCTCAACCAAGTTCTAGAGAAGGATTAATAGATTACGCAAAAAGACAGCTTGGTTTTCCTGTCTTAGAGATTAACGTTGCAGATGAACAATTTCAAGATCTGTTAGATGATGCTATTCAAGTATATCAAGAGAGACATTACGATGGCATCGTAAGGATGTATTTGAAGTACAAAATTACACAAGAAGATATTGATAGAGGGGAAGCGAGAGGAGGAGATAAAAATGCTGGTATTACAACAACCACTGGAACATCCACAGTGGGATTATCAACAAGTTTCAATTTTGAGGAAAATCAAAACTATCTACAAATGCCTCCATCTGTGATCGGGGTTAATCAAATATTTAAAATTAGATCTGACACTGTTTACGATGGTTTGTTTAATATTAAGTATCAGTTATTTTTAAATGACTTATATCAGTTTGGTTCTATAGATCTTCTTCAGTACTCAATGGTTCAAACTTATCTTGAGGATATTACTTTCTTATTAAATCCAGACATGAAGTTTAGATTTAATATTCGTCAAGATCGATTATATATTGACACAGATTTTAAAACCATAAATGTTGATGATCATTTTGTGATTGATTGTTTCAGAATTTTAGATCCAAATGATTTTACTCAAGTTTATAATGATCAGTTTTTAAAAAGATATTTTACTGCGTTATGTAAAAAACAATGGGGTATGAATCTAATTAAGTTTCAAGGTGTTCAGTTGCCTGGCGGCATTCAACTCAATGGTCGTCAGATATATGATGATGGTGTTAGAGAACTAGATGAAATCAGATCTAAGATGTCAAGTGATTACGAAATGCCACCACTTGATATGATTGGATAATGTTAAATCCGTTTTTTCTACAGGGTTCTCAAGGAGAACAAGGTTTAGTACAGGACTTAATTAATGAACAATTAAGGACGTATGGACTCGATTGTCATTATATTCCTCGTAAATTAATGACATCAAGAACAATCATGAAGGAAGTCACTGAATCAAGATTTGATCAGGCTTTTCCCCTTGAGGCTTACCTAATGAATGTTGATGGATATGCTGGACAAGGAGACATACTTACAAAATTTGGTGTTCGAGTTACAACTGAAGCGACATTTGTAATTTCAAGAGAAAGATTTGAAGAATCTGTAGCACCATTTTTGGAACAACAAGAGGATGATTATGAAATATCAAATCGACCAAGAGAAGGTGACTTGTTATTTTCTCCCTTGGGAAAAAAATTGTTTGAAATAAAATATGTTGAATTTGAAAAACCAAACTATCAGTTAAGAAAAAATTATACATATCAACTCACATGTGAAGTATTTGAATATGAGGATGAGGTCATTGATACAAACGTCAACATAATTGATGAAGTTGTGCAAACTGACGGTTACTCTGCGAGATTAATACTATCAGGAGTTGGTAGCACTGCAACTGCAAATACAACCCTTAATTTTGGTGCAGTTCAACAATTATTTTTACAAAATGATGGTCAGGGATATCTTGCTGCACCTACTGTTTCAATCAGCACATCACCTGGCGTGGATGCAACAGCTGTTGCAATCATGACATCAAGATCTGGTCTTGCAACTGCTAAATCTATTGATAAAATTCTTTTAATCAATCCTGGCGGAGGATACATCGGAATACCAACTGTAACCGTGCCAGGCACTGGTATAGCGACTGCTGGCATCACTACACTAGGTTCGGTAGGTATTGTTACAATTACATCTGGTGGTTCTGGTTACACAACAACTCCAAATGTATCTATTTCTACAGCTCCATCGGGCGGAACTGATGCGACTGCTGAGGCAGTGATGGTTGGTGGTACAATTAGTGCAATCAGAATTAGTAACGCTGGTAGTGGATATACAACTGCACCTACGATTACAATTGGTGCTGCGACTTCTATTGGAGATGGTAATTATGTCTTCAATGAAACTGTTCAAGTATCTTCAGATTCATCAGAGACTGCAAGGGTTAAAGTATGGGATTCAAGTTCCAGAACTCTTGATGTTGGTATGTTAACAAAGATGCAGTTCCAAGTTGGTGAAAAAATAAAAGGACTTGAATCTGGTGCAGAGTATGTGATACTTTCTGTAAGTTATGACCAACCAAATGATTATCCAAATGAAGAATATACTGCGAATCAATATAATGATAACGCAGCTTTTGAATCAGAGGCTGATGCCATTTTAGACTTCTCAGAAGGCAATCCGTTCGGAACATTCTAAATAGTTAGAAAGCTTTGATATGTTAGGTACTTATTTCTATCATGAAATATTAAGAAAGACAGTTATCGGTTTCGGTACTCTCTTTAATAATATTAACATTCGACACAAGGATGCGAGTGGAACGACTTTTAGTGTGTTAAAAGTGCCATTGGCTTATGGGCCAATGCAAAAATTCTTAGCAAGAATTCAACAACAACCAGATTTAGAAAGAGAGATTGCAATAACTCTTCCAAGATTATCCTTTGAGATGCAGGGAATACAATATGACCCAACTCGAAAGACTGGAATTGCACAAACTTTTCTTGCAAAGGATGGAACAACTGCTAAGAAAGTTTACATGCCTGTTCCATATAATGTTGGATTTGAACTTAGTATTATAGCTAAGTTAAGTGATGATGCGTTACAAATATTAGAACAAATTGTTCCTTATTTCCAACCGTCATTTAACATAACTATTAATCTAATAGATTCAATTGGTGAGAAAAAAGATATTCCAATTGTTTTAGAGAGCATAAACTATAGTGATCAGTATGAGGGGAGTTTTGATACTCGTAGAACAATCATTTATACATTATCATTCACTGCAAAAACTTATCTATTCGGCCCCGTTGCAGATAATCCAGAAGGTCTTATCAAGAAAGTTGATGTGGATTACTATGGCAGCACAAACACTAAAACTGCGAAAAGAGTTCAAAGATATAGTGCAACACCAACTGCGAAGAAAAATTATGATGATGATCAGGCGACAGTTGTTGATGGTGCATTTTCTGAGAAAGTTACAACCTTCAAGGTAAGTAGCACAACTGACCTTGCTGCAAATCAGAGAATCATTATTGACACTGAGATTATGTTTATCAGAAGTATTAGTGGTCAGAATGTAACAGTTTATCGTGCATATGATAACACAATCGCTGCGAAACACGAACATAATGCAAGTATTGGTGTTCTCAGTTCCACTGATAATGCATCCATTGAGTTTGGTGATGATTTTGGATTTGATGAAATGTCATCATTCTTTAGTGATGGTAGGGAGTTCAGTCCTTCACAAGGCATAGACATCTAGGAGAGTTATGAAAAATTTTGATTCTATCGAGGAAGCACTTAACGTTGATACAGAGGTCGTTGAAGACAATAAGATTGAACCTCGAAAGAATCAACTGAAGAAGGATGATAAAAATGATTCTGAAAAGGATTATGAATATAGTCGTGCAAACTTATATTCATTAGTTGAGAAGGGACAGGAAGCAGTAAATGGTATATTAGAATTAGCTCAAGAGTCAGATTCTGCAAGAGCATACGAAGTTGCTGCAACCACAATCAAAGCAGTTGCAGATACAACAGATAAACTTATTGATTTGCAACAGAAAATGAAAGATCTTGAACAAGATCCAAATAAAGGCCCTACCAATGTTACAAATGCATTGTTTGTAGGTTCAACAGCGGAGTTATCAAAATTAATTAAGAATCAAAATAAAGATGATAAATGAAATCTCCAGAACTCACAGAATTTTTTAGTCTTCTCGGAAAAGCTAAAAAGGAAAAGAAAGAGGAGTTTAAAAACCTTCTCAAGGAAGCAGACATCAATCTTGATGTCTTAACTTCGACTGTGGTTACTGGGATTAAGGAAGCAAAAGTAAATATAAAGAAACAAAAAAAGAAAGAAGAAAAGTTAATTGAACAATTAGATTCAATAATTGATGTAATTGAAAATCCAAAAGAAGTAAAGGACATCACAGAACCAGCTGTCACTGTAGGTGTGCCTGAAGATTTTGATATTTCAACTTTAGAGGATTCTGATGATAATCCATCATTTGAGGTTGTTGATCTCATCAAACCAGAACCGATTAAAACACCAGAGATTAGTGACACTGTTGCACAGGCAATAAAATTTATTGAAGAAACAAATATTAAGGAACAAGTTGAAAATGCAGATGAAACAAGCGTAGATGATCTCAAAGCAGAAATTAAACAAGTTAGAGATATTTTATACAAAGTTCTTGCACATGGGCCAGGATCTGGTGAAGTCAATCTTTTAAAACTTGATGATGTTGATGAAGATAGTGCAAAGGTAGATGGTAAGTTTTTAAAATATGAATCATCGAGTGGTAAGTTTGTAGGTGCAGATGCTAGTGGTGGTGGCGGCGGTGTTGGTGCTAATGATAGTGTCAACACAACTGGTATTATAACTGCTGCACAGTTCTCAGGATTTAGTCATCTGATTGCTCCATATGCATCAACAAAAACAATCACAGTTAAGGTTGCAAGTAAGGTAGATGGAGAACACAGATATTATGGAACAGGTAGTGGTCAAGGATATGTTTTAGATAATGTTCAATCACCATTTCTTACACTCACGCCTGGCAGGACATATCGTTTTGATGTGTCAGACAGTTCAAATAGTGGTCATCCATTCCGTTTCTACCTCGACGCTGCAAAGGCAACTGCATATACAACAGGTGTTACTGTAGGATCAGGTTATGTTGATTTAGAAGTTACAGATTCTACACCAACTGTTCTTCATTATCAGTGTTCATCTCATGGTTACATGGGAAATGCAGTACAGGTAAGTTCAAGTAATGCAATTCAATTAAACAGTCAAGCTGCATCATATTATCTTAATTATAATAATTTTACAAATACACCAACAATACCAAGTAATAACAATCAACTGACTAATGGTGCTGGATATATTACAACCTCATTTACAAACACTAACCAACTTACAAATGGCGCTGGATTTATTACTGCAAGTGATGATATCACAGGTAACGCTGCAACTGCGACAAATTCAACACAACTAAACGGACAAGCAGCATCATTCTATCTTAACTATAACAATTTCTCTAACACACCAACAATACCCACTAATAATAATCAACTGACTAATGGTGCTAACTTCATCACTACAAGTGACAATATTACAGGAACATCTGCTGGATTAACAGGAACACCAAGTATCACAGTTACTAATATTACTGCGAATGGGAATGTTTCAATTGCTGGGACTCTAACATATGAAGATGTAACTAATGTTGATTCTGTTGGTTTAGTAACTGCAAGATCTGGTTTGGTTGTTGGAACTGGTGTTACCTTAAGTAAAGATGGTGATGGATTCTTTACTGGTGTTACAACGTCAACAACATTTGTTGGGAATCTAACGGGAAATGTTACGGGAACCGCTTCAAATGCGACTCAGTTAAACAGTCAAGCTGCGTCATACTACTTAGATTATAACAACTTCTCAAACACACCAACAATACCAACTAATAATAATCAACTGACTAATGGTGCTGCATTTGTTACATCTTCAATTATTAATTCTTTAAGTGCAAGTAACCTATCATCTGGAACGATACCAGATGCAAGATTCCCATCTGCACTACCAGCGATTGATGGATCTGCACTTACAGGTATTGCAGTTACAGATAACATAAGAACAAATACAAACGCAACTTTCTTACAGAATGTCAATGTATCTGGAACTACGACTGCAACGACATTCATAGGAAATCTTACAGGTAACGTAACTGGTAATGTTTCTGGTACATCTGGATCAACCACAGGTAACGCTGCAACTGCAACAAAACTTGCAAATGCAAGAACCATTGGTGGTGTATCTTTTGATGGATCTGCTAACATTAATCTACCAGGCGTAAATGCTGATGGTAATCAAGATACAACTGGTAATGCAGCAACATCAACACTTGCAGTCAGCGCTCAAGGTTTAACAGGTTCTCCAAATATAACAGTAACTGATGTAAACGCTGTTGATGCAATTATTAGTGGTAACTTATCTGTTGCTGGAACAATTACATCTCTAGATCAAAATGATATTCTTGCAACTGGTATTATTACTGCGTCATCTGGTGTAGATCTTGGAGACCCAGGCATTATCACACTTTCAAGTGATTCTTTAACAACCACATCATCAAGCCAAGATACAGTTGCGAGTGTTTCTGCAACAGTCAATCGATCTGCAACTTTCCAAGTTCAAGTAACGAGAGGAACAGAATATCATGTAACAACTATCAATGTTGTTCATGATGGAACGAATGCCTTTTTAAGTGAATATGGAACGATAAGAACAGGTTCAATACTCGCCACATTTGATGCTGATATTAGTGGTGGTAATCTAAGACTTCGTGTGACTCCAACATCTACGGCATCTACAGTCTTTAAATTATCCAAGACTGTAATAAAAGTATAAATATACTTGAAGATACGATTCATTCATGGCTAAGAAGTGTCCGCCAGGCAAATATTACTGTTTCACTGATAAGAAATGTAAGAAGATACCTCGTGGGTATCGTATAGGAGCTCGTGGATATCTCGCAAGAGATACAAAGGATGATGATAGCGAAACAAAGAAAAATGGTAACGGAAGTTCTAACGGAAATGGGAACGGCGGGA
>Ga0209348_1000908_pt1 | contig 14850 bp, 30 predicted proteins | sample ETNvirenome_2_30_FD_184065 | JGI IMG/M metagenome (GOLD analysis project Ga0209348, IMG submission 184065) | Marine viral communities from the Pacific Ocean - ETNP_2_30 (SPAdes) (version 2) | ecosystem: Environmental > Aquatic > Marine > Oceanic | place: Pacific Ocean | collected 2013-06-22 | reverse complement strand
TGATAGATATCGGCTTTTACACTAGGGGTTAATAAGATTATTAATAGTGGAAAATACTTTAACATTTGACTAAAACTAGGGCTTAGTACCTATAAGTTTACATGAGGGTAAACTTAGTATGTATGGTATAAAAAAATGACAGAAAATCCAAAAGAAAAGAAAGGTGTTTTCGCAAAAATAAAAGAAAACATAGATGACAAAGAAGAGCAGATAGCCTTTATTTCAGTCATTGTCAGACTGGTCGTACTCGGCTGGTCCGCATTTATCGTCAGCCTTAATTACATAAGTATTCCAGGCTATTCAAACGAGCCCAAGGATATCACATTTCCAGCTTCGATTCTGACAGCTGCGATTAGTACCTTTGGCATTGAGGCATCACGTAAAAAAGGAGAAAAATCTAAAGATACAGAAAATAAATCTGGTGCAGTTACCACTCAGATCTTACGTATCGAACAAGCTCCAATTAAAATAATCACTGAGAGTACAGGTAAATGATATGTACAGTAACAGACCACGGAGAAACTGGGGAATCATAGCTGTAGTCTCGGTTCTAGGGATATCTAATCTATCTTTGATGAATACTTTAGTTTCTCATAAACTAAAAAATCCTTTTCCTAATATAAATTTACCAGTAGGACCTTATACAAGTTACAGAGTTGTTACTTCAGAAAAGGGATATACTATCAGCTATAAAGCAAACGATCCTAAGATTTTAACCAGAGTAAAGGATTTAGAAGAACCTAAAGGTTTATTTGGTAATAAAAAAACTGAATTACATTTAAGAGAGACTTATACAATGCAAGGTGAAGGTAGTAAGAAAGATGTAGAGGGAACCGTAATGACTGACAAAGACATTGCTTGTATCAAAGTAGAGGGTAGTGGAAACTCTACAGGTAAGCTTGTAGGAGCTTCTGTAGGGGTTAAAGCTGCACCTGCATTTAGTAACATACCAATAGTCGGATGGCTTGCTGCTGGCTTTGTAACTATGTTTGCACAGGACAAAGGATCAGAAATAGGTGGACAGATAGCTAGAGACTACAATGATTGTTAATAAGTTATTCTAGAGTTATACTCGAAGTAGTTACTTATTTAACATGTCTTGCGGATTAGAAATGGCACAACTTAAAGATTTTGATAAGCAATTAGACGAACAGGCTACAAATTTAGCAAATCAAATTCAACAATTAGAAACTCAATTAGCTACTACTAAAAATACTTATTTAAAGGTTTTAGGTGCAAAAGAATTTGCAACTACGCTTATACAAGAAGCGGAGAAAAATCATGATGCTACAGCTGAAGTAGTGCCAGAGGCAAGTGGTGATTAAGATGTTAAGGGAGTTGAATAGAGATAGATATAAAGCCTTACAATTATTAGCAGATCATTTACGCACTCCATCAAAGGATTTATCTTTAAATGCTATTTTTAATGATGTTAAAGATGAAGATCTTAAATGGGTCACAGAAAAAATTCATTATTATTTATTAAGACTTCTCGAAGATGCAGACTATGAAATAGAGGACGAAGTTGAATTAGTTTCACTAATGGAATAATTACTACATTTGTGTAAGTTTGTGCAGCATAAAGTTTCTACAAGGTTGCAAGGTACATGTGATTCACTGCGAGCAAGATCTACTAGCAAATTTAATTGAACTTTCTCCAAAAAACGCTCGCCATAAATTTCGACAATGTATATTTGAAGCTTGGGATTGGAAATGTGCCTACTGTGATAAAGAATTAGATACGAAAACTGCGACAATTGATCATATACTTCCAAAATTTAAAGGTGGACACAATGTCAAATCCAATATGATCTGTTCCTGTTCCAAATGTAATAGACTAAAAGGATCACATCTTTTAGAGGATTGGTACAACCCTACATATAAGTTCTATCAAGAGGATAGACTTGATAAGATAAGACAGTGGATGGATCAAGACAGCTCTATCAAGATTCTTTCCCCAGATAAAGCAACACCTTATATTACAAATGATTTCTACATCGGATGGGTCGCTTCCTGAAGAACAAGCCAAGGCTTTTGCTAAACAGTATGCAAAAGAAATTCAAGCAGAAAAAGATGAGCAGATTAGAAAGATAGTTGCTGCAAAGAGTTATAAAGAGGGAGATGAATCTCTATATGGAAGAAGAGGTCAAGATCTGAATTCTAAGATACAATCAGGAGAGATAAAGATTGTTTAAATGACTAAAGTCAATCCAAAGGATGCTCAACATGTGAATGAGCATCTTGTTCAGTGTTTAAGAGATTCTGTAATGGTTCAGAATCAAACACAAATAGTTCATTGGGGGTTGTTAGGATCAAAATTTTACCAAATACATCTCCTTACAGGAGATATCCAAACAGAGATGGTAGAAGGTATTGATAATATTGCTGAACATATAAGGTCTATAAATGTAATGACACCAGCAAGTGTAGTAGATTTATTATCCTCCAGAATAAAAGATATTGATATATCTGATCCTTTTGATCAAGATAAAATTATTTTAGATTTAAGTATTGCTCATGACTTACTTGCTAGTTGTTTTGAAGAGTTAGCAAAGTACGCTGGCATGATAGGAGATGATCTCACTCAAGATTTAGCTGTAGAGCGTGGAAGAGTTCATAAAAAAAATCAATGGCATCTTAGAGCTACAATGACATATATGACTCCTAATAAAGAAAGGACTGATGTCGAAGAGGGCAAAAGCTAAAAAACTTTCAAAAGAACATTTGAAATGTAATAAACCTAGAAAGACTCCTAGTCATAAAACAAAGTCTCATGTTGTAAAAGCATGTGAAGATGGTAAAGAAAAAATAATTAGATTTGGTCAGCAAGGTGTTAAAGGTGCTGGTAAAAATCCTAAAACGGCTAAAGAAAAAGCTAGAAAGAAATCATATTATGCTAGACATAATGCACAAGATGCTAATCCTGATAAGATGTCAGCTAGATATTGGTCACATAAAGTTAAGTGGTAGAATAATTTTAAAGACTATATCTGATCATGGAAGTAATTGCTGTTAGTTTTATCATATTGTTTGGAAGCAGTTATGGTGTTGGTACGATTTTACTAGGTAAAAAAAAATACATAGATAGTGAGTAATTGTCTATTAATTCACTATTGGTAATATATGTATAAAGGCTTTTATTTATATGGATGTTAACCTTCCGGTAGATGTAGAGTTTTCTATTCATGCAGCGTCTTTAGCAATTCAAACTTTAGACCGCGTAGAATTAGAAGAGGCATTCATCGAGCTTTTACATCAAAAAGCACTAGATCGTCAAATGTTTTACAACATTATGAAGGATCATGGCATTGATGCCAACATACAATTCCAGCTCTCAACTGAAGGGCAAATTTCTTAAGGAACATGGCTACACGAACAATTGAAGCAACTTTAGATACATTCAGTGTTGATGCTGGATCTGAGATTACATATCTTGGTCCTACAGCAGCAGGTAATAAAGGAGATGCAGTTAGAGGATTTAGAGTGAATCCCGGAAGCACAGGAGATATTAAGGTAACTCTTGATAGATCAGAGGGTGTAAATACTATTCAAATATTTCAAGAAGATGCTTTTTCAACAGGATCTGCTCCTAATGGCTATCAAAAGTTTTTTGATATAGCAAAAGCAGGTAAGGGTAAAGGAGCTGTAGGTGTTACAGTTACTAATGCTGCTAAAGATTATGTTGTACTTTTAGAGTTAGATGGTTACTCTGAAGTAAGCTATAACGGTTCAGTTGTCGTCCCATAAATACTCTCTATTTACTGAAAAAGGATTTCAATTAACAAAAAAATATACTATTCCTAAAACTTATTTAGGTTTTGGTAGATATGCAGCTTATAAAAATTTTGGAGAAAGTGATTGGAAAATAGGATATGGAAGCAAAATTATTAACGATCATAGTTTAAGTGCAACTGATAAAGCCTCTCAAGAAGAAATAGATAAACAATTTTATGAGGATCTAAAGTTGTTTTCTAAACAAGCCGAAAAATATGTATTTGTAAATTTAAATAAAAATAAAAGAGCAGCGTTACTTAGTTTTGCTCATAGTATTGGATTATGTTCTTTTAAATCTTGTAGATTACTTGATTTAATTAATAGCTATGCATCTAAAAACAAAATTATAAAAGAGTGGAGTCCTTATATTAATCACATATGGATGTCAGGAGGGGACTTTATGACCTCTAGAAGACGTACAGAGCTTGATATGTACTTTGCCCCTGATAAAGAGATACCTACCTTCTATCCCCATAAATGTAGCACTGAGGTTTGTTTATTAAATATTGCTGAGACTTACAACGGATCAGCCACTCAAATAAAAGGAATAGAGTATTTAGAAAAAAAAATTAAAGAATTTGATCCATCTGGGGAAATTTTACGGCAGTTTTTTCGTTATTGGAACAAAACTCCAAGTGGTCTAGGATCTCCTTCGCGTCGAGGGGTCGTTCCTTAAGCCAATCTAAACAATCCATTAATAACAATTCTCTACTATAATTTTTTTCAAATTCTTTGTAATTAATCGAAGTCTCTTGCATGATCGAGGATGTCCGGTGCTTGGAGTTCAATGTTTCCTTCACTAATTCCACTTCCATAGATTGATCTTGCTGTTTCGAGGATTTCATTATTTTGATCAGATGTCATACTTATTTTTAGCAGTACTAAATATCCAATCAAGTCATTTACTACGTCTTCGTCAGTAGCTAATAATCCAGCTCCTTTCATAATTCGATTTAATTTATCATCAATACGTACTAATAACTGTTCTGTGGCTGAGGACTTACTAAAAATTCTGTTAGGTTTTAAAGCAGAATTACCATATTTTCTGTTTTTATGAATTAAAAGTTCTTTAATATCATCACAGATTACACTGATTTTTAATTCTGTATCGTTCATTGTCATGTTCATCTCCAATACAATAGATGTATGAAACCTCAGTCTACTTCAAGTTACGACGTTGACAATCGTTATAGATTCTATAAGTCGTTAAATACTAAAAAAGACATCAGTCCAGATAGACGAGGTGTAAGACCGGGAATAGATGATAATAATTCTAAAAATTTTTTAAATACATATATAGCTCAGTTAAGGGATATGAATTTTCCTAGACAAATGATTGATTAACAAATGACTTTTCCAATATTAGAAAAGATATATTTAAACCTTTCTGTTTGATTAAATCCTAAAGAAATTTCAGGTAAATAAATAAAATAACCCCAACTTATAGGAGATTCTAGACACTCAAATTTTTTTCCATGAATTAAATTTGCTCTATCTGTAGGCACACAAACAGGGAAATCCCACATTTCAGGACAGGTTCTAATCATTTCAGGGTAAGTAGTAAAGAATAAAGCTTCTGGTATATTTCGTAATTTCCATTCTTTAAGTAATCTTCGAAACCAAATCACAGATGGAGCCTTTGCTCCCTGACCTGCTGATAAACTCCACCTCCATGTGCCTCTTTTCTTTGCGAAAGAGCATCTTCCATAAGTAGGAGGAAAGAGATATGTTTTTCCAGTCCAAGGTTCTTCTGTATTTAATCCGTCATCATCATATGTATAAATTTTTTCTGCTCTTAAAAATTGATTATTAGCATCATAAGTAGAGCATGGATCTAAATCTATATTTCTTAATAAGGCATCTATGTAAGGTATATATTCACAAGGAGTCAGCCAATCATGAGTTATATGATCTACTTGTCCTAAAGATCTTTTACTAGCACCCCATGATCCTTTGGTCACATCATTTTAAAACTTGCACCTTCACTATCTATTTTGTAATGAACAAGAGACATTTGTTTTGAATCTTGAATTATAAATAAAGCTTCCTTGTCAGGATCTAGTTTTTCTGATCTTGTTATAGCTTGTTTCATTACATCTGCAGCTCCTTCCATATCACGCTTATTAAGATCATCTACTGCCGTAATTAAATTATTTACTGATAAATAAAACATAGATTTTTTTTCATCTTCTTGTTCAGGAGCATAAACCATAGCTCCAGGACCTTCGTTCTGATAAAATTTTTGATAATATTCGCACATATCTGCACAAATTCTTTCTATTGTTAATTGGTAAAGTTTTTTTTCGTCCTCGCCAATTGCAGTGCCAATAAGTTTTTTTAAGAGCTGATGTCTTCTACTAGTCATTTAGTTTCCCCAACTGTTACATTCTTATCTTTTTTTTTGTCTTTGTCAATTTTTATAAGATCACTAAGTCCCGATTTTTTAAGTGTTTCTAGTAGTTTTGGTAATGGTCTATATAAAACAACTGCTTTTTGCATATTTCCTATTTTTTTTATTAATTTTCCATTTTTATCTCTTAATTTTGTTAATTCACCTTGTCTAATTAAATATTCAGCTACACATCTGTATCTTCTTTTTTCAGCTAAATTAATCTCAGGATATCTATCACATATGGTGCTAGTCTTCATATCACTGAATGTAAGACGTATTTGATCTGCTAAAGATAAACCTAAAATTAAATCTTTTGTGCTTGTTTCATAACTTGAAACTAATTCTAAATATCTTCTAAGATCTTGATTATTAAAGCTACCTGATGGAGGTATAAATATTTGTACTTGTTCAATCAGAGATTTACAAAGTTTTTTTCTATAATTTTTTGTTGTGACTGAATTTATATCTAAATCTACGAATCTGTAGCTCTGATAAAGATTATCAGGGTCTTTGTGTGGTGCATAATTTGTCGTATCTAAGATATCTACCCAGTCCTCTAATTGTTGTGCTTCCATTCGAGGACACTATCTTTTCAAATACTAGCTTACTTTTTAAGTTCGTTCCATTGTTGTTTATGACTGATTAGCAAAGCCCAGATATAGTAATGTTTTAAGCTTGTAAAATGATCTTTAAATCTGACATGTTCATCCCAATCTTCTCCATATAATTCTGTCAATCTTTTTTTACATTTTTCTTGAGATCCGCTGTAGTTTGTAGCCTCCCAACATGATTTAGCAAGCAACATTTCTTGAAGTGTGCATAAACCCTCTAAATCTAATGTGGACAGACCATGTAGAAGTTGGCTAATATCAGAAAGATAAGGATATTTTTCATCATGCGTCGCCCTATTACATATGCTGAGTTGCTCTTGATTTTGATCCTGCTCCCTGTTGGGTACATTGGGGCTAATCATTTATACGAGTTTGTTACAGATAGAATTACTATAGAAGTAAAATTTAAAAAGTAAAATGGGTGGTAGAAAGGAAACCCCTCCAACAATAATAATGCCTGAAGAAGGTGCTCCACAAGCCTTTCAGACTATAGTACCTCAGAAAAGCTATAAAGATATGGCAGAGTCTACGCTACGTACTGAAAAAGAAATTAATCGATTAATGGGTCAAAGATATGATGAAGTAGGAACTCCTGAAGAAATAGGTGCAAGAAAAAAAGGTGTTGAGATGCAAGCAGCTGCTTCATATTTAGCTTCACTACCTAAAGGACCTGTAGATGAAAGGTTTAAAGAAACACCTAGAGCATTCCCAGTAAAATCTAATAGAAGGGCAACTTTTGACACAGTTCCAGGATCAATGTCAGGTTTTGGTTCTACAAGACCAGGAACAGGTAGACCAGCTATAGGAGGAACAGGAAGTAAACCAGCTATAGAAGGAACAGGAAGTGGGCAAGTAGGAACTATGCAAGTGCCTACTGATCCAGCTAAAGAAGCTGCTAAAAAAAGATTTGATGAATCTAAGAAGGCTTATGAAGCTGCATTAGAAAAAGCTAAGAAAACACCTAGATCATTTATGGCTGAGACTAAAGATCCTTCATATGCTCAGAATCCGGATTCAATGTTTATTCCACAAATAATTAACGCTCCTGACAGCTAATTACAGATTTCCAAAATTAACTGTATCAGTTACTGCGGTTGTAATTAAACCAAAATTAATTTGTTCTTCTGGATTTTCATTTACAAATCTCCAATCTAAAACTGATACGTTTAATCCTATAGAGTAGGTTGTTTCTAAATATCTAATATCATTTGTAATAACAAATAAATATTTTCCTTTATCTAATCTAGTGACCGGATAATCTTTATTAAAAAGTATTCCCTCATCATCGTTGTAATCAATAGCTCCTTCATGATAAACATAGCCTTCATCATTAATTGGTAATTCTTGTCTATGCCCACTTTCATCTATTTGATAGAAAGCTAATAAAGTATTTCTATTAGTTTGATCTTCATAAGAAAATCGTGAAAATTCTTGTGTAAATTGAACTGTTCTTGGAAGACTCAGGTTAATTTCATAAAATGTGCTTTGTTTTCTGGACAAACCTCCATGAGAATTAGATATTATTTGAGATTTAAATATTGCCGAAAAATCTCCTAGATCAATAGGATTATTTAAATTATCTCCTTGTTCTGCAGGTCTAGGATCAGAACCAAAGTAAGAAGTAGGACCATATGCCGTAGGCCCACCACCTCCTGTAGGATAGGATTCAACTTTTCCTAAATTAAAAAACCCTAAATTACTTGGAATAGTAGTGAGAAATCTTGCCACTTTAACTTTGTTTATTTCTTTCTCTATGATACTGCAAAATATTTTCGTGATGAAGCTTAATATCTTTTATAGACTTACATTGAGGTATTTCTCTTATACCTTTTATCATTAAATGTTTTGGATTACAACAAAAAGCTTTGCACTTTGGCTGATTAAAAATTCTATATTTTCCTGTATATCCACGACTTAACCAAAAAGCTATACGTGGGGCTGATTGTGTTTTACCTGAATGAAAAGGAGAAGGAAAGTACGCAGTAGATTCAGTACCATTTTTTCTAGTAGCACCTTGCCATTCCCAACAATCATCTTCATCTTTTATATTTACCTGTTCCCAAAATCTTTTTACTTGCCAATACCATTTCATTTCAAACTCTCTTACATCTACAGTGCATCTAGATTTTTTAATCTCCTCCATACAATCTAGACATTCTCCCATTAATCCAAAGTTACCTTTATGTTTGTTAGTTCCTTGTATATGCCAAGGACATTCATAATGTTGAGTTTCTGTCACGACACCTCTAAAATTTTTTGCTTCATTTGGATGAGCTCTCATTAAATTTATACACACATCTGAGAGATTTGACCAAATCTTTTCCTCATTATATTGATCTTCTTTATCTTCGACATTCTCATAAGTCTCTCCTGAACAGATTCTTCTTACGGAATGATATGGTAATCGATAATGTTTAGATAATTTTCGACTACTTATCCCACTGTTACTTTCTGTTCTCAACTTAGTTATTAAGTCAATATCAATAGATTTATTATTAGTTTTTGCATTTTCATAAGCTACATCTTTTCTAGTCCCCCAATAATAATGAGAAGGGTTGAGACAATATTGAGACTTACATTCACTTCTTTTAACAATTATTGGTTTCTCCTCCGAATAATTTCTACCTGTCATACCTAAAATTAATGGTCTAGCATCATGACCTTTATACATGAGTTTTGTTTTCTTACTCGTTGTAAATCCTTTAAAACTAGCATTGTTCATCTTTGTTAAACACCAACAAGATTCTTTCCCAAAGTGTTCTAAAGCTGTCTGAAAAGCTCGTACAAATAATATCTGATCATATGCAGTCAAATTTTTATATAAGAATGCATCATTATTTTTCATGCAAAGTAGGGGGTAGGTGTACTGGTAAGCATACATCCCTTTGATACCAATAGCAATCGTTGAACACCCAAATACCAAAAAATTTTGCCTATTTATATTACTTTTATAGAAGATGAGGTTAGGTACATGACTGTTTAATTTTATATACACTCACTTACCTAACCACCGCATACATACAGTTAAGTAAAATACCCATATTTTTTAGGAACTTGGGTGTTCATAGTAAACCTCAGTCACATAAATATATTTCAAAGGCAAAGTACAAATATTTGCACTAACCCTACCACTATTTTTAAATATAAAAGAGAAAAAATAACAAACTAAGTTTTGGGTTAGGTAGGTGACTGTTAGAAAAGTATGTACACTCACATACCTAGTCTCGAAGTCTTGTCGATGATATTATTGTAATAACAATTTTGTAAAGATAAATGCCAGGATATCCAATGCAGGCAGGATTTGATCAGAGTTCTCTTATGTCAGATCCAAAATTTAAGCAGCAAGAGACTATGAATCAGGGAAATATGGTTAGTGCTCCTTATTTTCAGGCTAACAAGATGGCTGCTGAGAAAACAAATCCTATGAATGCTATTTCTCAGGAGACACCAGTAGGTGATAGAGTTGATGATTTTTTAAATAGAATGGGTAAGTAAATGTTTATGGATAATGATTTTCCAACAGTAATGGCAAACGGAGGGGGTAAAACTTTTTTATCTGGATTTGTAAAAGGAATGAATAAATATAGTCAAGCTGGAACAGATGTTGATGACTTTGAGATGGAAAGAGAGTATGAGCAAGAATTAGGTAAGCCAATGATAGAAACAGTAAGATTCCGTAAATAAACTCGTCGTAAAATTAAAAATAATACGAGTTTTGACGATAGATGTCGCAAACAGAAGTCCAACTAATAAAAGATGCAGTAATTGTTAATGCTGACATAAATTCAAGTGCAGCGATAGCTTTATCAAAGATTGCTACTGGTGCATTACCATCAGGAATTACAGTAGCTAGTGCAAACCTTGTAGATGGAACAATAGTTAATGCTGACATAAATGCAAGTGCAGCAATAGATGTAAGCAAAATATCGGGTGCAATGCCTACGGCAGGAGGTACTTTTACTAGTAGTGTTACTTTTACAGGTGATGTACATTTTGATGGTGAGACTGCTGGAAGAGATATAGATTTTGATAGATCAGAAAATCGCTTAGAGTTTGCAGATAATGCATCTGCTACTTTTGGATCAAGTAATGATAGTTCTATTGTTCATGACGGTAGTAATTTTACTTTAACTAATGTCACAGGTGAAATAAGAATAAGACCAAAAGTATCGCAAGAAGGGATAATTGCAAAAACTGATGGAGCAGTAGAGTTATATTTCAACGGTGGTAAACAGTTTGAAACTTTGACTAATGGCATTAAGCCTACTAACAACCTGTTTATGAATGACAATAAACCAATTTATATTGGAACTGGCTTGGACCTTCAAATTTTTCACGATGGTACAGATGATGTTATTCACTCAACAGGTACTTCATTAAGAACAAGATCAAACATTTTTAGAGCTAATAATGCAGCTAATACCGCAGTTATGTTTAGAGCTACTGCTGGTGGAAATTTCGAAGCATATCACGATGGCAGTAAAAAGTTCGAGACAGTTACAGGTGGAGCTACGATCACAGGAGTTTGTACAGCAACTTCTTTTTCTGGTTCAGGTGCAAATTTAACTGATGTAGATGCCGGAGCAACCGGTGGGGGAAATGATAAAATTTTTTACGAGAATGGGCAAACTGTAACTACTAATTACACCATTGGAGATACTTTTGGAGCTGCCTGTAACGCAATGGCCGCAGGTCCTATAACCATAGATAATAACGTAGTTGTCACTGTTAACTCAGGCGAGACTCTCACTATTGTTTAGTCGAAAAATAACCCTGATAAAATAAAGTTATGAGTACGATAAAAGTTAACAACATAATACCTACTGCAGGCGTTCCTAACAGTGGAGGTACAAATTATGGTGGTGGCATAATTAAAATAGTTCACAGAAAAATAACTGCTACAACTAACGTCACAACATCGTCAACAAGTTTTATTAATCTAAGTACAGCATACGACACATTTATTACTCCTACATCAACTAATAGTAAAATTTATGTCATTATTACAGCACCTGTAGTTGCTAATAATTCATTTAACGGTGGTATTGCTGATTACAGCATAGGTAGAAATGGCTCTATGATAGATAGCTTTTCTTATGGTTCTGTTTATCAAAATGCAAGTGGTCTTGCTTATCAGAATCTAACGATGCACACTTTAGATTCTCCAAGTACAACAAGTCAGCTAAGTTATAACTTTATGTGTAAAACAAATAGTTCAAGTAATCCAATTGGAATTGGTGCATATGGAGCCAATGAAATTGTCAGTGTTACTCTTATGGAGGTATCAGCAGGTTAATGGAAAGACATTTAGCAATTTATCAAACATATTCAAATGTTATAAAAATAGAAGGTGAAGAAGGCAATGAAATTTGTCGTGACAAAGACGATAATATTATCACTATTGATCACTCTGTTATTAATGCTTTACTTGCTGCTAATAAATATAAAACAGATAGAACACAAAATGGCTCTACAATTTATGCGGATTGGAGAGAACAGTTATCGATGTTATATGACGATATGGTCGCTGGCAAACTAGATTCTACAGGTACATTTTTTGCTCATAACAAAGCTGTTAAGGATGCAAATCCTAAACCATAGGTTTGAATGTTTAGTCACTTTAAAATAATCATATAGACAGAGGATTCTTAAATATGGCATTAGACCATGAGGCAATAAGAAAAGCATATCCAAACGCTGTAACGATTGATGATGGTACAGGTGCATTTGATGCAAGCGGTAGTTCTATTTCTCTTGATGCAAGTAAAATTGCACAAGCGAGGACAACTTTAAATGCCGAAGCTGCTGCAACACTTTACCAAAAACAGAGAACAGGTGAAGCTGGTACAACAGATACTATTTATTTATCTATAGGAGATCAGTTAGATAATCTTTATAAAGATATTCTCGCTGGCACTGTTACTTCAAGTGGTTCATTTGCGAAAGCAATTGAAGCAGTAAAAGCTAAATATCCTAAGCCATGAGTACAATAAAAGTAAACGAAGTACAAAATACTTCAGGAACAAAAATTCTTACTCAAGGTGTTTCTAGAACAACAGAAGCAGGAGCTATATCTGGTGGTACAAATTATGATTTTACATTGCCTTCTAATTGTTTCAGAGTTGATTTTGTAGGTCATAATATATCAACAAGTGGCTCTGGATCGCCAGCCTTCAGAATGGGAACTGCATCAGGGATTCTTGATAGTGGTGGACCTTATTCTTATTGTAAAAGTGGAACAGGTAATAATTATGAATCAAGTCAAAATCAGATAGATGGATTTAATACCAACTTGAATGCAGGTAGTGACACAGGAGATATCTATATGTCATTTTTATCCTCCTCAGCTTCCAATTTTTGGATATATAAAGGAGAGGCAAACAGACGTACTCAAAACGGAAATATGTTTGTAATAGGAGTTGTTGATTTAGGGGGTGCTGCTTGCACAACAATAAGATTCTTTCCTTATGGGACAGGATTTGATACTGGTCGATTTAGTTTCACTGCATATCATACGGTCTAATGAAAACATTAACTTACAATCATGAAACACAAGAATGGGTAGAGTCAGATGATGGTAAAGACCCAGAAGTACTTTCTAATGATTATTACTTAGAAGTCTTAAGAATGAATAGAAATCAATTATTAGCAGAAACAGATTTTTATGCTTTATCAGATGTAACCATGTCTGATGAAATGAAGACTTATAGACAGGCATTAAGGGATTTACCAGCTAATACATCAGATCCCTCAAATCCTACATATCCCACAAAACCTAGTTAATTATGAGCCAAATAAAAGTTAATTCAATTGTTCCTTCAGGTGGGCTACCAACTGGTTCTAATGGTGGAATTATACAAGTAAAACAAACAATAAAAAAGAATGTATTCACTACTTCACAAGCTGTATCTAGCGGATACACAGACATTACAGGTTTATCTGTAGCCATCACACCATCAAGTAATGCAAATAAAATATTAGTTGTTACTCAGATTTACAACGGAGCAGCAAATAATGCTGTTAACTTTTTTAGGCTTTTGAGAGGTAGCACTTTTATTGACCAACCTTCAGGTACTTCATCAGGTGGTGCAAATTATAATGCTCATGCTTTTAGTTATTACGATGCTAATTATCAAGACAGTACAGCTTTTTCAATTTTAGATTCTCCTGGCACTACTTCAGAAACAACTTATAAAATTCAGATGGCTGTTACTAGTGGTACTTCAGCTATAAATTCATTTGTTGGAGCAACTGGTAATTATTATGGAATAAGTATGATAACAGCCTATGAAGTTTCTGTTTAGACTGGTTAGTTTAAATATATAACGGTGTAGTAGTTGCTAACATAATCTCATTTGTTTAAATTAAGAATAAGTTATAAATAATAAATGCAGATAGTTAATTTTTTTCTATCTAGACCTTCGGTTTACACACTTCCCGGAACTTGGGAGAAGCAACCCTTAATTAAACATGGTAATTATGCTGGACTTCCACCAGAGGGTCAAATAATTGCTATCATCCTAATACTATTGTTTTTGGTCACAGGTTATGGAATATACATGGCTTTCGGACCACCTAACAAAAATTTAACTGATCCTTGGGATGAGCACGACGATTAAAGCAATCTTAAAATTTATTGTTATCTTCTCAGGTGTAGTAACTTTTTTTGAGATTTTTTCAATTTTTAGTTAATTTTTTAAAATATTCTCCAGCATTTTCAGCTTGTTTTATCTTATTTTTGCAATGTTCGCAATCACAAGTGCAATGTGGGCAATCGCATTTCTGTTTTAATGCAGCTCTTGCCTCTTGAAAAAAAGGTAAGTTTTTTAATTTATAAGTCTGCAATTTTATAGTGCAAATATTAATTAAATTATACTTCCAAAAAACCATATAACCCTGCCACTGTTCCGACAATGACAAAGAAACCAAACTCTATTAGTGGATAGTAAGGGCTATAGAAAATTTTTTTCATGCATAGATGAAAGCACTAAGATCAGTTGCTAAATATGCAGCGATAATTAGTGTAAATAATAAATGGTTCATTAGGTTCCTTGATAAACAGGTGACATAACA
>Ga0209348_1000907_pt1 | contig 14858 bp, 14 predicted proteins | sample ETNvirenome_2_30_FD_184065 | JGI IMG/M metagenome (GOLD analysis project Ga0209348, IMG submission 184065) | Marine viral communities from the Pacific Ocean - ETNP_2_30 (SPAdes) (version 2) | ecosystem: Environmental > Aquatic > Marine > Oceanic | place: Pacific Ocean | collected 2013-06-22 | reverse complement strand
TATCTTGGTGCCGGGGTAGAGTGCCTCGACCAGTTTCTTCTTGAGCCTGAACACCTGAGTGATCACGCCCTTGGTGTCTTCGACCACATACTCACCATCGCGCTTGTATCGGAAGTCTGCTATGTACGAGCAGATTTTCTGATCCTCGCCGTTGACGGTGACTACGCAGGGAAAATCTACCTGCACTTCAAGATCGGATAGCTCGCCAGCCTGCTCTAGTTGCTTGAGTATCTTGTATCTGGCTGCTTCAAGCTTGGAATCGAACACGATGCCATCGTATTCAGTCTTCTTTGCAAAGTATTTGGACTTTGTCCGCTTTCTTTTTGGAATCAAACTAATCGATGCCTAGGAGTTTGTTCAACTCTATCTGTCTTAACGCATCAACGCCACGATCAAATAACGACATAGGCGGCGTGCTAGGCTGTGTAGGCGCGATTGAAGGCGCAGGCTGTGGTTGTGTAGGGGGTGGAGCAACAGGCGCTTGTGCGGCCTGTGCTTCGGCTGCAGCTTGTGGTCTGAATCGACTGCCTTGGAACTGGCCGAAAGCCTCTCCTAGTGCGCCGAAGTCTATTGGGTTCGCAAGCTTGTCTTCATTTCCTTGCATGGCAATGGATATAGTCTCCGCGCTAGGAAAGAATGCGTTGAATCTGCCTGCCATGAGGAAGTTTAAGTTTGGTGTCTTTGCATCTCTCAATGGTTTTACAATTTCAGCAGTAGAAAGACCAAGAGTCTTTGCGTCTTCAATCGCCATGTTGAGATCGCGCAACGCTTTGAATCTCTGTTCATTGGCGGTGATATACGCTTGAGTAATCTTCTCTGCGTCCACAGCGCCTCTTTGTTTTGCCACTTGGTTAAAGATAGCGGCTGAGTCTCGGACGTTTCTTGCGGCTTCTAACGCTCTGTAATACAAAACCCTGTTTACTCTAGGCTTCAAGCTTTTAACACCTGTCAAAGCCTCTGTGAATTCTTGTGCTGGATCTACAGCAAAGCCTTGTTTTGTAACACCAAGCCTAGCGTCTGTAGGAAGTACAGTCGCAACCGCTCTTGGAAAGTCTCTAAGTCGAATATTTAATCCAAGCACTGGGGAGTCAACGTCTGCTTCAATATCAACTGGCGATATACCCGGCATGATGCCATCTGCTAGGTGAGCGAAGCCTTTTGCATATTTAGTTCCAAGAGTGTCTGACTCGTTCCATACAGGTCTATTGAAAGATGTTCTGTTACGCGCAATGTCAGCAATCTTTTCGGTAACAATTGATTCGCTCATGAATGGTGAAAAGAATTCAGCACCACTGTCATACATTGCGTTAAACGCTATAGTGCTTAGCTCTTCTTCTTTTGTGATGCCATTGTTTACAGCGTTGTACACGGCACTGAATGGGCGTTTTAGATAATCGTAAGGATTGGTGTACGAGAAGTTGTAAAGATCAGTGATGTTGCCATCTTTGTCTGTGGCTATTGGTATAAGTGTGGAGTTACGATCCCAATCAGCGGCCATCGATCTCTTGTACGCCTGCACTTGTTCTTCGCTTGCGCCAGTAAGTTGTGTGCCTGCAATCGCCAGCGACTGAGGTATGGCTACGTTCACTGAGGTGAACCCCAGCAATCGCTTCATGCCAATCGCTCTGATCTCAGGCGAATCGCTTGCAAGCTCTTTGATACTGCGGCCAAGAATATTGCCGCCTGTTCTAATCATTTCCGCAGGGAACGCAACAAAGTTACCAAATGGCATTTGCCTTAACTGCTTGATGAACTCTGGAACACGCGAGTAGTTAGGCACTGTATCTTTTACTATCTCAGCAGCTTCGCGTTTTAACAAAGTTGCAAACTGATCATCCGTCAAATCTGCTTTTCTAACGACAGAACCAAACTCGGTAAAGTTTCTAGGATCAGAAACATTAATGACAGTGTTGGCGTCTTTAGAAAAAGCTTTCTGCAGTCGGCCCAACTCCATTTCAAAGCTGTATGTTTTCCATACATCATCAGATGCTTGATATAGCTTGGCTGCAAAACCATTTTGCTTGCCTTGTGCCCACTTAAATATGGCCTTTCCTTTCGCATTGTTATCGACAGCGTCGTTCAACAAAGACTCAAACTCGCCAACTTTGGCATTGGTGTTGATTACGCCGAGATCCACAAGCTCGTTGTAATACTTTTGTCTGTCAGCCAGCGTGGCTCCAGACTTACCGGGTGCAGTGAGCCTTTGGTTTAGATTGCTGAACACCGTTGAGAAAGAGTTAGCTAAAGACTTTGAGTTTCCTATGTTGCCATTTGCTAAAGCAAAGAAGCCTGCAGTCGTTGCGTTTCTTATTTGTGTGATTGGGCTGTATACCGTCTTGGCAATTTGAGACATGCCCTTCAAACCTAGAAAGGTTGAATACAAAGGAATGCCGCCTTTTGCTAAATCAAAAATCTCTGATCCATTCTCAAGCGCTTCTTTGTAATCATTACGCACATACTTGCCAGCAAGTGGGCCAAACCTACGCTTGGCGCTTTCGCTGATTTCTGACAACGGGTTGGATGATTCAGCACCTATCCGAGAATACTCTCCCAGCTGAGCGTTTGGAGGGAGTTGATTAAACAAAAACCTTCGATCACCAAGCGCGTCATTGTAGTCAACCAAGTTCTTGTAGTATCGAGCTTTGGCAATCTGTTTAGACAGCACATCAACAGTCTCAACCATCTTAGTGCGCAGCCCAATCTCTTGTTCGCCCACATCACGCGCTCTTATGCGTTCAGGTTTTGCTCGCATCATTACATCTTTAGCGCCTGTGTATTCGCCAAGGAAGTCTCTGACTGCAGGAAGGTTGTCTAGACGCCGACCTTTCAACATGCCTTGAGCAACACCCGTAAGAGTGGGTGTTTCAATAATATCTTTAGGAGCCATTTTGGCGTTGCTAAAATCACTCTGAAGCATGCCATTCAACACGCCTCGAGCGTCTGCTTCAGTCAACTTGTATGCGTCATCCAGCCCTTGGCTTGAATCCACTAATTCTTTGACGGCCCTGTTAGCTTGTTCAACAGTTGGCGTGTAGCTTGTGTCATTAAGAGCACGGTACAAACGCATGCCATAGAAAGTTTTGTTGTTTCCTATGGTTTCAATCAAATCTGCTTGCATCTCTGGAGTGAGTATCGGATCACGCAATATGTCTTGCACAGAGTCACTCAACCCATCTATCTGGCCTCGCAAATCTTCTGCGCCCTTGAACAAGCTCATGTCTTTGCGATTAGCAAACAAGCTCTTTGACGCATTCTTGGCGATGATGTCATCAATTTCTTTGAGTTCTTTAGCTGCATTGTTTCGTATCGTTTCACGATTCAACCCTGGTTTTGCCATGGATTGTTCAGCGAACAAGAAATCATTCAATGTGTTAAGAATCCTGCTCTTATCTTGATTGTTAAAGACCCCTTCGTTCTTGTTAACAAAGGTTAGAGCATTGTCTATCTTCTCAACTGCTTGTCGCGCTCCAGAACTATGAGCAGCAATCTCATGAATGCGCAAAGCATCGTATTGTTTGGTGAACCTATCAGGCATACCGCCTTGGAACTTCGCGTACTTAGTGAAGTTTTTCTTAAAGCGTTCTATGTTGCCGCGCACAAAACTTGGATCAGACAGATCTGGCTTTACACCAACGTCGTGAAACGGCGTGTTAGGATCTTTGATCGCTCTTGCCGCATCTCTTACAAAGTCAGTTCTACCAACTGCGCCAGCAGTTGCTCCTACTGCTTTTAATCCAAGAGTGGCTACCGCTGGTACACCGAGAATCAATGCCGCCCCCTCCGCACCAACTTTCAGTCTGTTTGACAGGTTCGCAGCAGCAAGTTCAGCGCCAGCTAAATCAGCTGTATCAATCCTTTGAGTAGGGCCACCTTCAAATAAATCGCCTAGGGTTTCTACATCAGGAGTAGTGGCTGCAATATCAGCGGCACCAAACGCGCCGACTTTACCTATCGATCCCAAACCCTTTGCTGCTTTTGCAGCGATACCGCCAGGGACGGCGAACTGAGCTATGAAGCGAGCCGCTTCACCGATTTCTGTAGACGTTTCTGGTTTGTACTTTGCAAAAAAGTTTCTAAGTTCTTGTGCGCTTTGTTCATCTCCAGAAAGCTCTGATGGTAGAGTCGCTACACCTTCTACAAAACTAACCAATCCAGCTGCAGCACCTCGACCAATGTCGCCAATTGCTGACACATCTTCTTCGCCCAACTGAGCGCCACGTTCTACAAGCGGGTTCTCTTGCAGATACTTTCTAGCTCTGGCTTTAGCTAAATCAACGTTATCTGTTTTTACGTTGATAGCTCGCCCATCAGGCAGGTTGACTTTGATCATTATTCAAGATCGACAGTAACTACTTCAGCATCTTGTGGCTCAGCTGGAGGAATTAAACCTTGATTCCTCAGCGCCATTCTCCGGGCTTCTTCGTATAAAACACTACGATCTGTGTTTGAAACATCATCCTTTTTAAGAGTGTTAAATAAAGTAAGAGTGTCTTCTTCAAGCTGTCTACGTCGATCACTTTCGGTATCTTTACTCAACAACAAATCAAAGATCTCATCATCGCTCTTGCCAGCAGCTTTTAAGAACTCGTAGTTCTGCATCAAGGCAGTTTCATCCTTGCCTTGTAGCTGGTCGTATTCAGCTTGGCCAAGCGTGAAGTCGGTGAAGAAGTTCCTGTCCACCACTCCGGGGCGTGACTCTGCAGCACGAGCAAGCGCGTAACGAGTTCTTGGGTCAGCCAAATAATCCATGGTCTTGCCAACTGCACCCGGATCACCTCCAATACCGTCCTTACCAAACAAGAACTTCATGATGCCAGTTGCTTCAGGCGCAGATGTGCCTGTTCCATCGTCTTTTTTGGCGTCTGTTGGAAGTTCTGGAAAACCTTCTTTTCTGGCTTTCTCTACTTCAGGCAAGCGAGCTTGAGCAGATTCAGTTAGCTCAACACGCTCGCCAGTGTCTGGGAATAAGGCATCCCCAATAGGCCCGAAGAATTCTGTGACGGCTTCATAAGCAGGTTTTCCTGCATCTATTAGACTTTTAACTGTTGGATCATTCATGGCCATATCTATGGCTTCTTGAATTTTGCCGCTTTCTATCAATTGATTGAGGGCATAAGCTCCAGCTGCAACTGGAGCACCAACTCTTATTGGGCTAGTGATTGGTTTCAACGCTCCGCTAACAACTTGCCCTGGAACAGACTGTCTAACTCTTTGAGTAATTGGTTTTTTAGCAGCCTTCTTAGCCGCCTCTGTAGCCGCCTCTGTAGCATCATCAGCAACCTTTGGCGTCACAGGCGGTTCAGGCGGTTTAGGCACTTTTCCTATGGGAGTTTCAATTAACTCCCCATCAGGTTTTTTAAGCACTAACCTTTGACCCTGCTCAACGGTTTCAGCTCCAGCTTCGCCAAGGACTTTGTCCGCCTTTTTAGCTTGATCAACTAACTGATCAGCTTGCCCTTTGCTTAACTGTCTTTTCACTCCTTCGCCGAGAGCTTCCAAACCTTTTGATCCGTAAGTTGTTACAAAATCAAATATTCCCTTAATAACCTCGCCCCCAAGTCTCATTTCTATTACGGGCAAAGAGGCTACACCGCCATTCGCATATCCTTGCGTCATGTCATAAACGCTGGGCATATTGATAACATCTTCAACGCTTACAGAAGAGCTTTCACTTGGCATTTGTTGGGCCATGGCTTCGGTATCTACGCTTCTGCCCATGACAGAATCCCGAATAAGATCACCTATGCCTCCACCCGCTTCAATAATCTCAGGGGCTTCAAGAATATTTCTTGGAGTTTGACTTGCTCCGTAAGTCGCTACAACAGGAGCCGCAGCTTGACGAACTACGCCTGCATTTTCTTTGTTAGATTTACCTAATCTTTCAACTTTTTTAATGGCATCAAAAAGTTTTTTACCCTTGTATCCCATTCTTGCTAATTGAGCAGCTATGGCCCCTGGAGCGGTTATACCCCCCGCCATCATGGCAGCAGAAGCTGTGGCAATTCCAACATCAATTGGATCATCTGGATCAACAACTAAAGCTTCAAACACCATCCTTCCAATGCTGTCTTCTTCAGCCTCCCCACCATCCTTGTACCCACGCACAGGCGCAACGCCTGCCATGATGCCCATGCCTTGGCGCTGTTGAGGCGTTTGAAACATTGGTCTGTTCATGATATCGCTGTACATCATGCCTCCTTGGTTCATGAGCGCGGGTGCCTGATTCATGGGAGGCATTATGCCTGGTGACTGATTCATGGGAGGCATTACGTCTGGTGCCTGATTCGTTGGTTGTAAAAATGAGGGTTGCGGCCCCCCTTCATTCTTCAACCCAAGCCCAGGCATACCCGGCTGTAATCTGCCCCCAAAAGTCTTACCCCCCTGCTGCCCACCAAAAGCTTGTCTTTCTGCTTGGCTGACTGCGCCTACAAATTGGCTAATTTTATTTTGTTGTTCTTGTTGCATCGGCCCTATGTATTTTTGGCCCAGATAGCCTTGGTAAAGTTCCAGAGGGTTTTGTTGCATGCCTTGCATTTGGTTTTGCAGTTGCATGAAGTTCCTTTGCATAGGCCCCATTTGTTGTGGGCCTTGGAAGCCTCTTTGTTGCATAGGCGAAATTGGTCGAGGCCCCATAGTCTGATCAAACCTTTGACTTTGATTACGAGAAGGCTGTCGAATTGAATTGGTAAAAGGCGAACCCATTTGTGCAAGCCCAACTATTCCACCTTGATTCATTCCCTCTGCCTCCGACAAAGCAATTGCTATAGCTTGCTTTGGATTTGTTACCTTTCTACCCGAACCGCCTGACTTGAGAGAGCCATCCTTAAACTCCCCCATCACCTTGCTGATCTTTCTCTGGCGTCTAGATCGCTTCACGGCTGCGGTTTACTCTTGAATAATCAACGCTGTAGTAACCATGGTCGCCCATGATGACTGCGCTTGGGTCAACTGCCTTGAGTTCTTGCGCAATCACACCTTCGGTTGGGTCATCAATACCCATGGCCTTAGCCGTGTCATTCCAATCCCATGTGTACCAGCCTACGCCGGGCTGAACGTCATCAACCTTCATTACGTTTTCTTTGAGGCGGATGTCTGAATACCCTAAAGCTTTTCCAGCACTCGCAAGAGTTCCTACTGCGCCTAGCGCTTGGGCACCAAAGCTACCCCTTGTCTGAGCCTGCCCTTGGTTTTGACCCATGCTGAACCCACTGGTGTACTGAGGCATGAACGGTGCTCCACCTTGCAACAATGCTTGGCCACGTTGGAGTCTCATGAACGGCTCATCCGCCATCTGAGTAGCAGCCTTGTACTGCGCATCAAGACCCGCTTGGTTTATTCCGCGACCTTGACCGCCAAGCTGATTAAGAGTGCTGATCTCTGTGCCTAGCATCTGCTGACCTGTTTGACCAAGGCCTGCAATACCTGATGCAGCTGCACGCTGTGCTCCAGTGCCTGCTCCATAAGCTTGCAATGCAGTGCCAAACTGACCTTGCGTAAGACCGCCTAGACCAGCTGCAGCACCTGCAGTTCGATCCATTTGTTGACCAAACACGTTGGCACCAAGCTGTTGGCCAGCCATTCCCATTTGACCTAAGTTTTGACCCACTCCTGCTTGACTTGCCAAAAGAGAACCAATCCCTTGTTGTCCAGAAAGACCAAGCTGACCGCCTTCAAGTGCGCCTCGTTGAGCAAGCTGCTCTGCGCTTATTCCCAATTGACCTGCTTGACCTGAGGCTTGTATTCCCGTGCCTGCGCCTGCTTGACCTAATGATCCAGTAAGTTGCGCGGCCTGCTGACGGCGTCCTTGCGCCTGCTCAAAGGCTTGTTGTGCTTGCTGTGCTGCTTGCTGGAAACCTTGTGATCTTAACTCAGCGCCTGTCTTGGCTTGTTGTTGCAATACATTGCGACCAATCTCTGCCTCTTGTATTGCGCCACGAGACCCGCCAAATGCGCCTGCTCGTATTTGTTGCGCTCTGGCGTCTTGCTTTTGTTTCTCGCCCAGCCTAGCAATCTCTGCTTGTTGAGCATCAATCACTTCTTGTGTGAAGGGGTCTTGGAACCTAGCAATGCCTGCAGGATCGAACTCTTCACCAGTGCCAACAAGCCCCGCAATACCCTGTTGAGCGGTCTCTCTACCCATCTGACCAGCAGAGCGTAAGTCTCGGCCAGCCATCTCAGTTTGTGCACGCGCTCTTTGTGCAGCTTCTTCGGCTCCACTTTGAGCTCCACCAATTTGCCCAGCTATTCCTTCTGCCGCACTGCCTATTCCTTCTGCAGATCGACGCATAATGTCTGCGGCTTCTTGGTCTACAAACTCTCTTCCCATTGATGGGTCATACTGGCCCAAGCTTTGCTCATACAAAGCACGCGCTCTTGGGTCTGCAAATAAACCAGCAGAGCGTGGATCAAACCCTTGGCCAGACCGTCTAAATAAATCTTGTGCTTCTGCCAGTTGGCCACCAAAACCACCTAAGCCTTGAGCCGCATTTCGCGCTTGTACTTCTAATGGCGAAAGGCCAGCGACTTGTTGTATTGGTATAGGTATGGGCTGACCCATAAGACCAAAGTCGCCTTGAGTAGGGTCTCCAAAGTAACTAGCAAGAATATTTCTTGTCGCCATCTCCATTGCTGGATCGGCATAGGTCTGCCCCGCTTGGGGCATAATTACGGGTATACTGGTATCTGTTACACCTGTACTAGCCATTATGCTTTCCTCATCGCTTGCTCGCCTGCCTTCTGTAAGGCATACATCATGCGAGCGCCCTCACGGCGTTGTTCTTCTTTAGATTTTCCAGCGCCGTTCATTCTTCCGACGCCGCGTACTGCTTTAGCATTCACAACAAACTCACCGTCGCTAAGCATTGCAGGAATGTCATCACTTGTCTCTGTGCCTGGGCCAGCTATTGGGCCGTTCATGCGGGGAAAAGCCTCTCCTCCATCTGCCAATATTTGCGGCATTAAAGCTTGACTTAAATTTTTAAGCTCGCTGCCTATATCAGCTTTTTTATCTTTTTCCAATAAAGCTATCAACTGCTCTCTAGTCATGTTGGCGTATGGGCTTTGTCTTTGCGAAGATGGTTTTGTATCTGCAGGCTTATCAGCAGGTGAAGGCGATGATGGATTCATACCAACTCCAGCGCCACCAACTCCACCCATATCAAGGTTCATCAATCCTCCAGCTGGGGTGCCGCCTAGTGTTTGACTGGGCGCAGCAAGAGTTCCGCCTTCATTCATATAAACGGGCAGACTCGCAATGCCGCCTTCTGCGGCCATCATAAGACTGTCACCACCTATGTAATCTTCAAAGTCTTGTATCTTAAAGATGCCATCGTTCAACATGTCACGATATTTAATAAAGTCCTCTATTTTTAATGCTTCTTCAAAATCTCTTTCATTTTGTGCAAAAAGAAGATCATCCATCATTCTTTGATTTTCTGCTCTAATCTCTCTGCCTCTAAAGGCTGGGCCTTCTATAGCCTCGTCAGATCTTTGAAAAGTATTCCCGCCCGTGGCTGGCATGGAAGGAGCAGGAGCTATGTTTGCTTGTGGATAAAAGTCAGTCGTAGTCCCTGGACGGTTCGCATATGCCATGCCAGGAAGGGCTTGATAAGCCAAAGACCTCCCGTATGGGCTTGGTGCACCGCCTAGAAAAGAAGTGCTGCCTTTTAATTCTGGCCTAAGATTTTGCAGCTGACTTGGAGCAAAACGGTCATAGCCGCCAGATTTTTTGAAATCTTGTAATGCGCCAGAAGTAACATCGCCAAGCTCTCTTTGCCTAGCAACAATTTCTTTTTCAGATTTCTTCATTCCCATATCAGTTACTCACCTGCTTAACACTTCCATCGCCGTCTGGCCTGTCTGAGCCTAGAGTTAGGATCTTTTGCTGCTTTTGGAAACTTCTTCATTTGCCCCGCAGAGCGTGCACAGAATGACTTTCTGCGCGCTGCACGCTTCCCTGTAGGCTTGCTCTCCGTCACAGCAGTCTGGAGTTTACTACCAGGATTGGCTTTGCGATACGCTTTTACACCAGCTTCTGTCATGCCAGCGCCTTGTTTTGTGGGGCGAAAGTTCTTTTTATTTCGCTTCGGCATGTTATCGGGGCGTCTTTTCTTGACAGCGCCTCCGTTTGAAAACTCTTCTGCGTATCGTCTGAACATCAGGAATACCTAGTTCGCTTGCGTCGATCCGACATTACAGCCCCACATCCACGGTGATTACGGCGAACTTCACCACCATTTGCTTTCTTTACAATGGTTTTTACGTTTGTTGGCTTGCCGCCTACACCTTGTGGCTTTGCACGCTTGCGCGTAACAGCGCTACGCCGTTCGCCCTCAGTCATAGAGGTTGCTCTTGACCTAGGCACACACTTTGGATACTTGCGCTTTGAACCTTTTACCTTGGCGCGGCCACACTTTTGAAACTTACCGCCCTTCTTCGGTGCCCCAATATCAACCCAATCACCTTTTGGGCCTTTGCCGAACCACTCTTTTAAACTCATGCGATTCTAGTTGGCTTGCGCTTGTTGGGCAGCATGCCACTAAATCCTCTTGGGTCTATTACGCGGGCGCGCTTAGCAGCAAATCCGCCTGCATTCATGTTTCTTGGCTTTGGCCCTTTGAAGTCTTTGCGCTTTACGCCAGATGGATCTTTAATCTTCCCTGCGCAGATCTTGCTCGCGTAAGCATTTGCATACGCAGAAGGGTATACCTTGAATTTACGCTTGGCTGCAGCCTTGCCTCGTGCACATAGTTTTGTCATGAACCTACACTCACCACGATTGCTCCTTCAGTTACAACTTGAACAGAACCAACCTGACCTTGTGCTTCTAATGAAAGATTGGCGCTAGTTAAAGTAATCCAATTATCGCCATCATACACTTGCAAAGCATTTATAGTCGTGTTCCAGATTAGATCACCAGCGTTGAATTTTAAAGTATCTCGTTTGTTTTCAGTAAATTGCGCGGTGGAGTCTGGATCAAAAGCATCCAAACTCAGTTCAAGCAAGCGCACTGTTCTGTTGAACGTGTTGCTATCAACAGCATCTCCATTGTTGATAAGAGGCAATCTGCCTCGTAGTAACTTGCTCATCTTCTACCGTTGGGCTGTATGTCAAGGCGAGTTCCACCCACCCTAAAGCCAACGCCTAGCTGTGAATCTGTGACTGCGTCATCATCAGACTCAAAGCGCACGGCAGCTTGGCGAGCACGCGCTCGAGTATCGACCTTGGTTGTTGAGCTTGTGATTGCGGTGGTTTGATCCGTGGTCAGTGTGCTGCCTGGGAAGTTGCGAGCCTTTACAACCACGTTAATGGTCTGGTTCTCACCTGAACCCGTGAACTTGATATCAGGTATACAGCGGCGTATGAACTGAAACTCTTCACCATCTCCTATATCAAAATCAGCAGATTCGATGAACACATTGGTCATGGGACTGCCGTCATCGTCGTTACCTGTTTCGTGTTGATACAAGTAATTAGTGGAGCTTGATTTGCCTGCAGCCCTTGGGAAAGAAACGATACCCTCATCAAGCCAAGCAGTCCTAGACAGCTGCCCAATGTTCCACGTTTGTTCTTGATAGTTGTACGCAACAAACCTATCAATGCTTGTTGAGGCAGCAGAACAGTAGAACCAGCCCACCTCATTGAACTGCTTGTTCAAGAAAGCAAACACTTGAAACGCTTGTCCCTCGTTAAAGTCATCAAAAACATATGACTTCACCGAACAAGGCAACGGTGTAACGCTGCCTCCATATGAATAGAAGCCTTTCTTGTCCATCCAAAACACACCAGAGGGTGTATTCACGGCACCATTTGGGCCAATCAAGCTGACGCCTTCGTTAATTAGGTTCAGACCAAAAGTCAAAGGTGGCCCAATAAACTGCAGGCTGTAGAGCGCAACATCTGTCCATATCAAGGTTTCTTGCCTAGCTCGCAACCCACCTATGATTTCGCTTCCTGCAGAGCACCTCAATGATCCAGCGGTGTTGGTGGACTTAGGCTCAAACTCAGTGGCATTTTCTTGGTCAGAGAAAGCAATTAACAATGGGTCAATCGAACCAGTTCTTGCTGTGCCTGCTGCATTAATAGGGTCAGCGCCAAGTACAAGAACGTGCCTATCGATGTCGGAGACTATGACCTGCAGCCCCTTTGTGGGCACTAGATTTGCCCCACTGATTCCTGACAAATCTACAGCCCTGGTGCTAAGACCATCTGTTTTGTCCCAATAATAGATGCTTCCTGCGCGAGGATTGGATATTAAGTCTTCACCAAAGTTATCCATTGACCATAAACGCAGTTGATTTGAATCTGTCAGTGTGGACGTTGATCCCCATGCACCAGATGACCATGCGCCTACACCCCAGCCTGTGCCGTCTACAAAAACATCTAGACCAGAGTTAATTTGATATGTCCCTACTGTGGAACTGCCTCCATTCCCGGTATCGCTGCCATTTGCGGTGACCTCTGAGCCACTCGTGTCTTTTGCTGTAATGGTAAATGTGCTTGTGCTCGGCACAGATGCGATTTGATATTCTTGGTTTAAAACTGCCGCAATAACATTACCACCCAAACTTGCTGCATCAGAAAAGGTAACGAAATCGCCTTCTGCTGCACCGTGACCTGTGTCGGTGACAGTTATGGTGCTTGATCCATTAGTAGCGGCAAAAGTCACATCTCCAGCAGCAGTGGTAGCCCGTATCGGCGTTATGTCGTTGTAACTTGCACCCTCTTGTATATACAGCTTAAATCGTGTGCCAAGGCCCAGTAGCTTTGTGCCGTCGAGGTCTACCCAACCATGAAGCTTGCGGCCAGTGCCTTCATATGAAGCTTGTATATATTTCTGCCAACCGCCTATCTTCTCTGGCAAGCCTTTGCGAAATCTAACCAAGTTGCCATCAAACCAACCGCCCTCTGCAGTGTAGTCGGTGCCTTCTTTGTTGATACCAGGGTTGAAGATAAACTTTTGTAATGGCATTACTGATACTCCCCAGTTCGTATCATCTCAGTGACTTCTACTGCACGATTGCCCACCTGCTGGCTCCAGCGGCTGTCCATAAACTCATCAGCAGCAATATCGAACTGCTCGCGGGACATGGCCTCAAGCGCCTTCACAAAACCACGCAGTCTTGTGAGGCCAAGGTTAAAAGAAATATCAATCATGGCATCTTGCCGTGCTTCATTAAGTGCGGCGAACCAAAAGTAACTATCTTCAAGTTCCTCTCGTACACGCTTTATATCGTTGTTGAGGAGATACTCAATCTCATCTTCAGACAAGCCCAGACCTGACTCGGCTATATTTCTGCCAACTGCAATGGTTTCGTAACCAGCGGAGCACAGGTAAACATGACTTCGCACGCCCTCGTGCCGTTTCAACATATCAATCAATTGATCTGACATTTACTTCTCCCTGCTAACTCTTCTAGTCTTCTCGTAGCTCCTCATAGCGCCCAAACCTAGCATCCCGGTCATAGTAGTCATCAGCAACGACGGATCTATCTCTGGAACTTCTACCCAGATCCCTGCAATCGGTGCTATCAGTACATGATATAGAAGTCCCAGACTACAGCACCAACCGATCGAGGGACGCCACCCGGCCACAAACAACGACTTGTGAGCAGCCTCAACCTTGTTGACCTCTAGCTGCCCCTTGGCTAACTCATTGGCATGGCGTTCTGCAAGAGTGCTCAACTCAAAGGCGATACGATTCTTTTCGTCTTTGTCCTCAATTACTTTATCTAGTAGCTGAGTAGCTGGGCCTATGATTGATCCAAGTATGCTCATCGTTTTGCCATGTACGCTGTAGCGCCAAAGTATAGCCCCACAATGCTTGCCTGACTAAGAAATAGCATGTCGCTTAAAGAAGCCATAGTGGACAAACGGGACTCAGGGATAAAAGGCATAAGTGGTAGAAGAGCGTAAACCACCATACTACTAAGAGACACCCAAGCCATTCGGCGTTGACTATCTGCTTTCTCTTCACGCAATTCGATCTCAACAAGCTCTTGATTTCTTGCAAGTTCTTCATCAGTGACCACTCCATCTCCGTCGAGGTCGTACTGAGCATACCGTGATTTTGGCTCAAGTCTCTTTGCGTTCATAGCGCTCTTCCTTTAGCTTTTCTACTTCGTCTTGTAGCTTCTCCACAACTTCTTCTAGCAATTCAATCTTCAAATCTTGCCTACTGTCTGCTGGTAATGAACCTAGTTCGCCACGAGGCCACTTAACTCTGAACTCCGAGTTAGCTTTTACCTCAACTTCTTGCAGATCCATGTCATGTTCTAGAAAAGTAACCCGCTCTATAGTTCCAAAATACGCCCATGCTGCAATAGCAGTAGCTGCTAGCAACGAAATTAAATTAGCAAGAGGTATGCGAATAGCTGTGTTTTCGCTGATGTCCAACCCGTTCTTGTTGGTTTTTGCGTTCATACTAACTTCCGCCTCAATCCTCTGACTTCTTAGGGTCTCTGAATAGTATCTTAGTACCTGCATCCGCGACATTAATCTGACGAACACGGCAATATGATTCAAAGAACCTGTTTCTGCCCCCGTTTTGAACGCCTACCGATTGATTATTAAGCGCATCTGAGTATTCAAGGCACGACGTAAGCTCTTGAAAGTAAAACTCTTCTCCTGTTGGCTGGCCCCTTTCAACCAATATCAGCACAAAAATCATCATGGTCATGCGCTTATGTCCAATAGGCTTTGCCCAGATACCTTCAAAGTTGTCGTAAGCACTTCACCACTACGGTACTCGTAGACAAACTCGCTGTACTTTGTTGTTGCCGCTACTTTTGTGGTTCGCACGTTAGATACTTGGTTTATGCGATAGCTGTCATGGATTTTGTTGTCTACAACAGTTGGCA
>Ga0209348_1000906_pt1 | contig 14902 bp, 9 predicted proteins | sample ETNvirenome_2_30_FD_184065 | JGI IMG/M metagenome (GOLD analysis project Ga0209348, IMG submission 184065) | Marine viral communities from the Pacific Ocean - ETNP_2_30 (SPAdes) (version 2) | ecosystem: Environmental > Aquatic > Marine > Oceanic | place: Pacific Ocean | collected 2013-06-22 | reverse complement strand
AATCAGGCTCTTAACTTTGGTCGGATGCAAAGCATCCTGGACGAAATCATGGTGCTTGGTGGCGATGATCCAGATTGCATTTATGTGCATCCTGGTATGCGTCAAAAGTATGCTGACTTGCTTGTCTTTAATCAGCCTGGCTCGATTAAGAAAGCAGCTACCGGCGACACTGGCACGGGTGATCCCGGATTTAGTGGCTATGCCTTTAATGGTATTCCGCTGAAGATGAGCCGCCACTGCGGCAAAGGTCTTATGATCTTCTTGAAGACTTCGACCTGGACTATTGCAGAGCTTCAGAGCTTCGGCATGGCCGATCTCGATGGCAATGTTCTAAGTCGTCTTAGCAACCAAGATGCCTACGAAGGCTTCGTGCGTTGGTATTACAACTTGGTCTGCAAAGAGCCCAACCGAAACGCTATTCTTTGTGGAATTGCATTCCCAGTGTAGTGCTTTCTGGTGCCCACCCCCTTTAGGGGGGTGGGACACCTTAAGGGGATTTAAATGTTTGGCGACAGTTTTAATCCAAGCAGACAACAAAGCCAGATAAGATCAATGGCAGCCTCTGGCAAAGAAACCGCAGTAAGAAAAACCATGCCTGCAATAGCTCAAGCTATAGACAGGGGAAAGCAAGCATCAAAATTAGCAGGCTCATTGTCTGCTAATCCTAAAGTTGCTTTAGGTGCAGGTCTTGCTGGTGGTGCTTATGGTCTTCTTGAAGGGTTTTTATCTGGCACTAAAAAACCTCAAATGAGGAAAGATATAGCAAATGCACGAGCAAAACGTGGACCTAGTAGTTTTAGAGACTAAAAAGGAAATAGATCTTCCTAAAGCCTCTAAGCTTCATAAAGACATTGATGATAGTAAAAGACATCGTCAAAAGATTACGCGCATTTGGGATATGTGCAGCTTGTTTCTTCAAGGCAAGCAGCATATTCGTTGGGACAGAAACCTAAAAAATTATATTGGTATTCCCCAAGATCGTTCTCGTAATCGAGTAACGATTAATATGATTTTAAATATATTCAGAAACATTCAGTCTCGGCTTTCTGTTGCTTATCCAAGCATTACAGTTTTGCCATCCAGTCCTTCGACTGAAGACATTCAAAAATCTGAAGCAGCAGAAACTTTACTTCGTTACTATTGGCATACTGCTAATATGAAACAGGTTATTGGAAAAGCGATTGAGTGGCTTTTGCTTTGTGGCAACGTTGCTTTTCACACGTACTACGACCCTAAAAAACAAATGGTTACTACAGACGCCGTAAGTCCTTACGATATATTTTTTGAAGCAGGCGCAACATCAATTGAAGAATCTGAGTGGGTAGCTCTTCGTCACATTGTAACCAAAAAAGAATTAATTAAAGCTTATCCAGAACATAAAGACATTATCGAAAAAAGCGGCAGCACTCCTGATAATACATATCAAACGCTGCATCAAAGAGCAGCAGGTACTGAAGGAGCTCAGCTAAAAAACCGGCTTGAGATTTATGAAGTTTATATGAGCGACCGTAAGATGGGTATGCTTCTTGGTTCTAACTGGTTATATAAAGCAGATTGGCCAACACATAAGTGTCCTATTAGTTATGTGCGTTATACAAATGTTCCTGGTCGGCTCTGGGGTATTGGCATGGTTGAGCCTCTTATTGAGTTACAGATCATGTACAATAAAGGACGCACACAAATTATCCACAATGCAGAGCTTATGGGTAATCCAAAGTGGCTTGTGCCTAAAGCTTCAGGGGTAGGAAAGGATGCACTTTCAGATTCAAGGCCCGGTGAAAAAGTGGTGTACAATGCTACTTCAGGACCGCCCCCTCAGCAGGTTCCTGCTGCTCCTTTACCTAGCTATATACTTGATAACATTCGACAACTATCAGCAGAGATGCTTGATGTTGCGGGTGTGCATAGTACAAGCCTCGGCAAGCGAGCTATTGGTATCGAATCCGGCGCAGCTATTCAGTCACTTGCCAGCAAAGATTCTCAACAACTGCAAGTAACACAAGCTAACCTTGAGCGATCATGTGTTGAAGTTGCTTCTTGTGTTATTGAAATGTGTAAACTTTATTACAATGAACCACGCATGATGAAAATGATGGATGAAACAGGACGTGTTATTCATCGGACGTTAGGCGGCATTGATCTTTGTGAAGATCCAGATATTTACATGGAAGCAGGAACTCTGTTCCGTGACGAAAAACCAGATCGAGATCAAAAAGTTCTTGAAATGGCTAAGCTTGGTTTACTTACGCCGCAGCAAGCCTTGGAGTCTTTAGATTATCGCACGGGCAACTCAAGAGTTACTAAGCGCATGATTGGCTTTAGTCATGCTCACGAAATGCTTCAGGCTATTATGATGGGTAACGGCATTGAGATTATGCCAAGTGATGATCTAGAAGCATTTAGAATTGTCTTTGAAGACTTTATGCGGACTGAAGAATATTACGATCTTGATCCTGAGCGACAAGATTATATTCGAGATGTTCTTATTTCTGTTTCGACCTTTGGCAAAGACAATGAAGATTTCCAACGAGCAGAAATGGAACGAACAGTTTTCCCTCGTGTAACAATGGGCGGCAACAAAGATGCAGTTCAAAACATGGTAAGCATGTCAAGCCCAATGGCAGCCGCTCAAGTTGCAGGAGCAGCAACAGAAATGGCTCAAAGGCGGCAGCTTGAAGACGAAGCAAACCCAGAGCAAGGTATTGGCCGTACTCAAATGGGAGGTGGCGGATGAACACTACAGACGTAAGAGAAATGTTTAAGTCCTACGCTGACGAATCAGACAGAACTTTTCTTACTGATGCGCAAATTACTTTATATCTTAAAGAAGGGTATAACGATTTTCGCCGTAGTGTTTGCGCTGTTGATCCTTTTATTTATGCAACGGAGTTTTTATTTACTATGCCTACTAGTGGCATTTTAGATTTAACAACAACAACACCAAAACTTCTTGGCGATGCAGCAGGTGATGCAGCAGCAGGCTTTAAGCTTGAGCGGTTGTTAAGGCTTGCTCGAATTAATGACCTAACAAACAACGAGGTTATTAATTATCTCGATGCTGCTCCGTCAGAAAGTCATTTAGGAATTAACTTTCAAAGTTATGCTTTTGTTCAAAACAAAATCATAACTTATGCAACTGGAACGTCTACTTATCGTTTAGAGTATGTTCCTTATCACAATGTAGATTTTTCTGCGGCTTCTGGTTTTATTGATAATCTTGACAATTTTCATGACATGATTCCGCTCTATGCCTATTCTCGCTATGCTATTCGAGATGGAGCAGACAACAGTCAGATCTTACAAGAGCTTGGTCGAAAAGCTTCTGACCTAGCTATGTTTTTAGAAACGGGGCGAAGTCGAGAGGGTTCTCAATATATTCTTTCTCAAGATAACTGGTCTTAATTATGGCTACACTGGGTGAAGAACGTGAGTTATTAAAGTCTGGTCTCGAGCAAGAGGGCAGGGTTCGTGGTGCTTGGGCACAAAACCTCTGGGAAAACGAGGGCACAATTTCTGTCAGACCAGGTTGGGGCGTTGCAGCAGAACTTGATAGCACACTTGCAAACGACCTTGGTGCTGGCAACCAAGCGGCTGGATCTAGTCACATAGATGTTATTGGTGGTGGCTACAAAAAACTTTTAGGCAGCTGCCTTGTCGAAACAAACTTTGGCCATAAACAAATTTTATCTGTTTTTACTGGTACGTTTTTTTCTGGAAACCTAGCGGTTGATCCTCGTAACGAACAGTATGATCAGTACTATGCTGTTCGTATTTTTGATCTAACAACAGACCGACACTGGGAAGAAATACTTTATCGCTATACTGCTGAAATGGTTGGCGGAAATAGAGTTATTACAAGTGCTGCAGCAGCAAGTCACCCAAGCCAGTTTTACACTACTTACTCAACGTCCTTTAGTGTTAACAATTCAAACTTTAAAGGATCTGATTTTGATTCAGATTGGTTTTTCCATGTTGTTCGTGGGCATGTCTATTTTGGCTCGGCTTCTTCTGGTGTTTATGTTTATCGCCCTGCTGACTTCCAACTTTATAATTATCAACAGTTACAAACAGCTAATCACTTTGATTGGATCAGTGGAGTTGCCGAAAGCTCTTTAGTTTCTAAAATTCATTTTACTAACGGCATTTTTTCAGATGGCTTTATTTATGCCGATCAAAACAACATTAACAAAATTGTAGCAATGACTTCTTTCCGTGGAAGGATTGCTTATGCTACTGAGTATGAGGTTTGGTTTTCTGATGTAAATCGACCTAACAATGTTATTGCTAGAAACTTTATATCTATCCCGTCTCGCAAGCAGGTTACTGCAATGCACGAGCACATGGGCAACCTAATAATTTTTACTGAATCGGAAATGTTTTTATACATTCCAAGCGAAGGCACAATTATATCTCAAGGTCGGCCTCCTATTAAAATAAGTGAAAGCGTCGGCTGTGTTGGTCAACAAGCAATAACAAAAAGTGAAAACAATTTAGTTTGGGTTGCTCACTCTGGTGTTTATTTAACCGGTGACGGGCGATCAATGCAGGAGCTTTCAGAAGACATTAGATCGTTCTGGGAAGGGAATGGTATTATGACCAACCCTATGACCAGTTATTATGAAGCAAACGCAGGATGGGTAAACATTGATAATGTAACTCCTCCTCGAACTATGCTTGAGTTTGATTCTGATCGTGTCACGCTTGCTTACAATCATCAAAACAAATCATTAATTATGGGCTGCCCCAATGTTAATGGATGCTGGGTGTTTTCTGGTATTTGGTCCTGGTGGCCTATGGAATCATCTGTATCTAAAGACGGAGCAGGAAACCCAATTGTAAGTACTTCGCAAAACTTGCTAGAGCCATGGGTGGTTGCTGACAACAGTGATATTTATGCTGTATGCGGCATTGATATTTCAACCGTTGCTGACTCTACAACAACTGTAGTTAGTGCTGTAGATTTTACTATGCCAGCAGCAGGCGTTGATATTCCTGCTGCTTTACCAGGATCTTCTAGATCTTTTGTTATGTGTAAGCTTGGGTATGGTGGGGCGCTTGATCGTTCCTCTGTTCAAGAAGATTACCGAATAGGATCTGGTCGATACATACCAGTTATTCGTTCTAACGGTGATTTTCCAAATGGTGCTTTTTACTTTGAAAAACCCTACCTAGAAAAAGATCATACTACCGGAACAGAAGTTTATTGGTTTCGTGTTTCTTTAGTTCCTCCTGCTATACTCTTGCAAAAGTATGAGTTGTTGTTTGAGTTTGACAGTACGGAATGGACACCTGATCCTGATGCTAGTTCTAATATTGCTTTAAGATATTGCACTGAGCGCACTGTTTCTCACAGTGCTGCAAATACTGTGACAGCAAAAACAACTAACGCTGCTGCCGTTCCAAGTCCTACAGGCAATCACATTCATATTGTATTTGATGGCGCTGCTGCTGGTGTTCCTGCGGGGTCATGGACTTATCAGCCTAGTTTAAATCTGACTCGTCGTCGTAAAAATGCAATGTTTGAAATAGGCTTAAGAAAACTAACAACCAATAGTGTTAATGGTTTTGGCATGTTTCCTGTTCGGTCTAATGTGTTTAGCTCAAGCGCTACAATTACTAGTGTTCCTATTTATCTTTGGCTTCAGCATTTTATAGGAACAACAGACTCACACGATAACAATGCTAAAGTGCAAGCTGTTGACTGGTCTTATAAATCAGAAGAGCTAGCAAACGGTCCTATTCAATTAAAGGCTCGTGGTATTTACGCTTATTTAAATTCAAAAGGACGTGGCCTTCAGGCTAATCGCATTGTTCCTAATTGGGTTTGGGGATTGTACAATGTTATCCTTGGTTCTGATAACAAAGACTACACCTCTCAGATTGTTGACTTTGATGACAACATTCAAAAGATTGAAGACAAAGTAACAATTCGATCTCGCTTGCGAAACACTGCTGGTAATATGGTTACTCGAGTTTTTTCTGGCGATGCAAAATGGGGAAGCACAGGCAACCAAGCACATGGAAACTATCTTGTTGATGATCAGGAAACTGATACAATTGCTACTTCCGATAGTATTAAAGGTAGTCGGATTAGCTATATGGTCTTTGGTTTTATCCAGGATCGAGCAGAAAGTTTAACGATTCAAAGTCTTATTGGTGTTTTTCGTTCTGGTGGCAGGCGGCGGAGAACAGGCAGATGAGTAAGTTTAGTTATTCTGATATTGATTCCTTAGGGACAACAGCAGAAGAACAGCTTAACAATATCATTTCTCTTTTTCTTAAAGGAGAAATCTTAAGAATAGAATCAGGCGATGCTCTGGAAAGCACAGCGGAAACGCACAACACGTTTTTTTTGGGCTCTGGAAAACACGAAGGACTTACACTTGATTTGCCCCTAAGCACCCTCAAGGGTGCTTCAGGGGCAATAGTTAATCGCCTTGTTACTATTACGGCTCATACTGTTTTAGATAACATTGTATTTCTTCAGGAAGACGATGATACAAATTTAAATCATCTTGTTCGTGTAAGTAACAACTCAAGAGCTGTGTTTAATAACTGTTTATTCCAAAGGCGATTTAATGCTCCTATTGAAGCTCCTGCTCCCGCTACTACTAAGTGTTTTGTTTTGGTGGACTCAGGTAGTAGTGCTACCTTTCAGGGCTGCACGTTTAGATCTAATGGATCTACTGGCGCTATGAACGGTGTAGGAACGGTTGTTCAAAATGCAAACGCAGCAGCTGCTCCAGCGCTTGGACCACTGCCTGGTGTTTATGTTATCGGCGGCATGAACTTAACTACTCATAATCATGGGTTAACAGTGACTCGCTTAGGCGGAGAAGTATAATGTCTTCAATTAGAAGAATTACAGGGCAACAATTTTCTGACGGAACAACTATTGATGGAGACCGTTTAGAGAAAGCTCTGCAAGACTTAGAAGATTACATTAATGATGTACCAGATGGTGACCTTAAAACTCGCTGGCTGCAAAGCCAGGCGGTTTTAAAGTATCTTCCATTTACTGCTGAGGCAGATGCAAACCTTGCAACAAACACGGGCATCGCAGGAAACTCAAACTTTGCGCCTTATTTGCCTGTGTACAACGGAACAGTTGGCGGTTCTAAAATAACAAATGCTTATCGTTTCAAGGGAAACAAACTGTCATGGCAAGATGCTTATAATTCTACAGCTTTTGCTACTCAGGTAGCATGGACTGCTTCTTTAGCTGTAGGAGATGAGCCTATAGTTATTGATGCTATTGATTTAAGCATGGCTGTATATGCTTCTGAATATACAAATGCTTTTGAATATAGTTCTTCGGTTCCGCCAAACAAAACTCCTGGAGCGCCTATTGATGACATTCATCTGCAGGTATCAATGGACAATCCTTTTATCCCTAGCCTTCAGATTTTAAATTCTGTGCTTTATCATAAATATAATTTTAGTGCTCTTAATGCTGAAGTAACTGCTCCTGGTTTAGCTTTTGCTATAGGCACTGATATTAATCCAACTTTAGCTTCTGTTTCTGGAACATCCGGTGGTAACTCTTTATTTATTCAAGAGCATAATTTAAATATTCCTGTGCCTCCTGGGTCTCGAATTCGTTTTTCTTTGATTATACCAAGCGATAGCTCGGGTTATGATCCATGGGGATTAACACCTTGGCGAACATTTGTTCCGACAATGACATTGACTTTTCTCGAAAGGCTAGAGCGTGACTAGTTTTAAACGGTTAACTCGTGGCGTTAAGCTTTTGCGAGAACATGTTTATGATCCGTTAAACTCTGCAATTGATTTGCTTACCAAGTCAGGTTTGCCAATAGAAAATTACGATAAAGAAAATGGTACATTTCGTTTAACGTTTTATTTTCCTTGGACAGAAGCTGAAACCTTTGGAGACGGAAACACAAACGTTCCTTTTATCTTGCCTGCTCTTCAAGATAGTTTTGAACTTAAAGACTATTTGATTCCTGAATATCAATTAGTTGAAGTTTCAGTTAGCCAAGATACTAGAGCGGAACCTGCTTATATTGCTGGCCCACAAACACTAACTCCAATTATTAATTCTGGTGAAGCCGCTGCTTTTGATTTGTTTATCAAAGAACATAACATTGACCCAAACAACTTTGATGGCTTTACAACGGAAACATACAGTGTCTCTATTCCTGAGATTGCTTTAACTAATGATTTTTCTCGAGCTAATCCTTTTGTGCAATCTGGCATGGGCATTTCATTTACCCATAAAAAATCTTATCTTCTTCAGATTCGACCAAAAGTAGACCATCGAGGGTTTTATTCTTTTTGTGTAAGTTTAAAGTTTAAAACAGCTTTAGGTTTGCGTGGTGCCGGCACTTCAACACAAAACAATACAGACGAAGCCGGCGGAAACTATGTGCCTCAAGCTGCTACTGTTCCTGCAGGCGACAGCACAATTGAAGCAGACAGTAATGATGGTGTAAACACTGGCTTTAAAGTTGCCGATGCCATTATTCAAAACAAATTAGTTGGTGGTTATTCTCGATCTGGTCAGTCTGCTTTTGCTGAAAACCTGCGTTTTGATACGGGTTACGAAGTTATTGCCGTGCCAATGTTTGGTGGCTGGGGAACAGTTCACGGCGGATTATCAGCAGGCAATGGTAATATATCTTTTCAAACCGCAGCATCAATGCCTTGGTCTGGTACAGGCGCAGGCAACTTTAAAACAATGGATCGAGCTCAGGTTGCTTTACAGCACCCGCTTTCTATTGAGCATGTTGTTCTAGCTGTTAACTATTCTGGCCCTGGAAGCGGCGACTATTCAAGACCAAGCACAACAGGTGTTGGGCAAGATCTTACTCACGAAGTAGGCATTGGTTTATTTTCCGGAGTTCGATCGGACAATGTAGAAGTAAAACAAGTTGCTCATGCAACTTGGACACCGGCAACAATTTCTAATTATTTAATTGATCGTGGTGACTTTACTCACAACAATACGAACGGTCGGCATACTGGATATGCATGGGACTTATTAAGTTGTCCTATTGTTACTGGTCCTTCAGGCGCAGGCGTTGGCTACAAACCGCAAGGCAAACCCATGTTTGCAGCGCAAGGCATGTCAAATGTATTGCCTCGAGTTTTTCCTATTACATCTGGCGCAGAACAAGTGCTCGATATTCGTTGGAAAATAAGCGATCCTGTTAGTGATGTTGATACCTGGAGCACAACACCTAAAGAAGTTATTGTTGGCTATCGAGGGTGTTGGGTTTATTTAATTTGCAAAAAGTTTTTGAGGTAAATTATGAGTGTAATGAGAGGCAAATCGGCACAGTATGCTCTTGATGAAGTACAAAGAGGTGGTCAAAAAAAGGATTTTTTTGAAACACCTTTAGGCTACATGAATAGGCTAGCCGAGCAAGGTCGCCAAAGAGCTGCAAGAAAAGCTGGCGACCAATTAGCTGCAGATGCTTACAACAAACGAGCAGATTTAAGAGACCAAGCAATTGAAGCAAAAATGCTTGGTGCTAGTCTTGCTGAAGATGCAGTGCTTGACCAGGAAAGACTGGGAGAAGAAAACCTACAAGCTATTAACACTAGAACTGGCCAAGCTTTTGCTTTGGGTGTTGATCCTTATGGAATGGGCGCTGGCGGTGGCGGCATTGCTGCAATGGGTGATCTTGCTCAGCAAGCTGCTCTTAGTCAAATTGAACAACGGCAAGCAAATGCTAATTTGCTTCGTCAGGTTCGACAAAGAGCAAGCGACACAAGGGCAGCAGCAGCAGAGTATGCCGCAACAGCAGGCTCAAGAGAATCTGATTACGCAGCAACCATGGCTGAAGCTACAGCTAAAATTCAAGATGCAATGGGCGGTATTTTTAATAGCGATAAGCGTAGGGCAGTTCGCTCTGCTATTGCGGCAGCAAGAGCTAGTAATCCAAAAGTAGCTGATGATTTAGAAGTTCAATACAGAGAATTTGCATAGGATTTAACATGGCACGCATTCTTCCTCCTACTGTTTTTCGGGCTGAGTTTGTTGCTCCCGAACTTAAAAAATCAGTAAAGCAAAACCTGTTTGATCAGTGGACTTCGCCAGAAGGCGTAAAGACTGCAGTAAATTTAACTGACCTTGTGGGCGGAACAATTGCTGATGGCGTTACAAAGTTTAATCGTTATCAAAACAGAGACCCTAAAGATATAACATACAATGAAGCATTAGCTCGTGTAGCCGGGGCAAAGACGCACCTTCAAAGACAGCGTGCTTTTGAAGCTATGAGTAAAGCTTACGATAGACCAGGTAGCGGACGACTAACCCGGCGTTTTTCTGGCGGACCAGAAGAAACAGCAACAACCCAGTATAAACGAATGGTATCGCCGATGCGTTACCCTAAAGGAACGGGCAAAGGGTCGGGCAGAAAAACAGGCAAATTTAAATTTCAGCCTCCTGAGGTTTTAGCCAAAAACATGAAAAACCCAAACAGTGTAGCAGGCCAGGCTAGATTAATTCTTGCTATGCGCAATGCGCTTGAAGCTGGAGGGGGCGCTGTTGATGAAAGTTATTTGCCTACTGATTCATTTTTTACTGATCCGGATAGTGGCCTTATACGTTTTAGGCCGGAAGACGAAACACAAAAATTAGCTACTGTTAAGGAAAACTCTACAGGATATAGAAATTATGTAGCCCAAAACCGAGCAATTTATGAAAATCTTGTAGCACAAGCAAAAGCTCTTACTGCAGAACAACTGCAGCAATATAGAGACATTGATGCTGATGCGAGACATGCTTACAAAGTAATTAGCACAGGTTTCGCTACGGGTAGTCAGGAGTCTATTCAGCGTACTCTTAATGAAGTTGCTTCTGCAGATAGTAGAATTGCTAAGGGTTTATCCTATGCTTTGCCCGCAGGCGCTCGCCCATTTAACCCTCTTAGTGAAGCTGCTAAAGATGGCCCGCTAACTTCTGATGGCGGGCGAAGTATGCCTGGCGGGACAACAACAAGACCTGTTCCCCCAACACCCCCCGTAGGGGGGGGTGTTGGGAGTACAGTCCCTTCCCAGCCTCAACCACAGCCTCAGCCCCAACCTCAACCTCAACCGGTAGCAACTGCTCCGGTAGATCCTACAGAAATTTTTCCGCCTGAAACTATACCAGTAAAACAACCTGCTGAATTAGAAATAGCTCAAGCAAAAAACGAAGCAGCCCAAGCAGTAGCAACTTCAGCAGCGCTTATTGGAAACATAGCCACAATAACTCCTACAATTACTCCTGAGCCTGCTGTTGTTGCTCCTGCTCCTGCTCCTGTAATGTCATCAGAACAACCAATGATGAGTTCAACTCAAGACGCTTTGCAACAAAGACAAGTTGATGCAGCAATGAGCGAGCCTCGAGATCGAGGCGCTTCTTTGCCAGGATTAATGACAAGAGAACCAAGCCGCCCTGCTCCTCGCCCTGTTAGAAGAAGACCAAGCCGTAAAAAACAAAGACAAGAAGCAGCTAAGAAAAAATCATCTAAAGCTGAAGCTGCTCGAAAAGTTGCTCGAGCAGCGCTAGCCCAACAGGGCATTAGGCGACAAATGAGAAAGAAAAAAATTCCTAGAGAAAAATGGATTCAAGCTGTTACTCAGGGAATTTCTGAAGGCAAGAGTAACACAGCGGCAATTAGAGCTGCTCGTCAAAAATTATTTGGACAATAGTAAATGGTATACCCAAAAGATTTAGAGGATCGTTTACTTACACGGGTATCTAAACCTGTTAACTCAGCAGTTGTTGGTGCCGTTGAAGGCGCTGTAGGAGCTACAGCGGGCAGTGTAGCGCGACGCCTAGGTCTAGCCAAAGGATCTGTTGGCGTCTTTGCTCCTGGGCCGCTTGCTGAGCGTATGCGTGACAATCCTTTAATGGAAGACTGGGAAACTTACTGGGCACAAAAAAACGCAAACGAAAGCGGCGATCCTAATTGGTCAAGGTCTCGGGCTCGAAGCATGAGAGCAGCTGAGTTGCCGTCATGGGTTTCAAGCATGAACCCTGATTTGCCTTCGACTTATAAAGAGTTGGGCATACCAGCAAACATGGGAGTAGAGAAAAAAACTCTTCCTGATGGCCAAGTAAAATATGGAAATGCTACCTGGCAAGATTCACCTATTTATAAATCATCGCCTGAGTTTTGGGATACTTACGAGCGCTGGTCTCGAACTCCATATGAACAAGTTGCAGAAGAGTTGCAGCAAAGTCTTGGTCCAAATGCAGTTATTAATGAGCAGGCTTTTCGTCAAAAGGTTAATGCGTATCGTCAGCTAGTAAACAGCACACAAGAAGCAGAAAAAATTCAGCAACTAGCAGAGTACCCAGAAGACGGTGGCTTTGTCCGTGACTTTAAAGCTTATGTTGATGAATGGGACAGGCTCGATAAAAGCGGTGGCTTTGAAGGCGGCGTTAAAAACTGGATCGAAGATGTTAAGCTTATGGGCGAAGGAACCTATCAGGTTCTTATGACGCTTTCTGGAATCCAAGAGTTGCAACCGCAACAAACTCGTCGAGAGTTTGGTAGAGAACTAGGAGAATCTTTCACTTCAGGTTTAGCTGGTGGCATTGCTGCATCGCTTCAGCGTGATCCTGAAAGCGGCGAGATGCGTGTTTCACGCAAGCCGCTTATTCTTTTAGGCACTGTTGCGCCTACAATGTGGAACTTAGCTAAGGCTGCTCGAGGTGGCTATTTAAGTAAACCAGTTGCGCAACAAGTTGACTTGTTAAAAAAACAAGACACTCGATTTGCTAAAGCGTTTAATGCAACGCTTAATGCTGTAGACAAAGTTAAAAGTGGTGTTGGTAAAGTTGTTAGCCCGGTTACTAAGCCTGTTTCTAATCTAGCTAATAAAGTAGCTGACATTGAACTACCTTCATATATCCGAAAAGACAAAGAGGTTGGTCGTGGTGACATTGATATGCCGGATCAACGTGGAATTAAAGTAGATCCTGATGCGCCTATTGATTTTAATCCTGACAAACTTCGGCCCGGTTCAGATCGCCAACTAAGAACAGTAGGTGATGTTACTCGTGCAGCGCTTAAAGATTTAGGTTTTTGGAGTATTACTGGCCTGCCTTTTTATAACTTTGGTGCAGCAGCTGGTCTTATCGGTGCTCAAGGAATAAGCAGAATTGGCTATGGAGCGCTGCTTAAAAAAAGCCCAAAAGCATTAAATGCTCACAGAAGGCTTCGTCAGTATTTTACTCGATCAGGAAAAGCTGGTGCTCTAGATAATATTGATGAGCGCAGAGTTGATCAGCTTATGAGAAACTTTGCTGAGTCAATGCAGGGCCAGTTTAGTGAAGATTTTTTTAACGAGCTTACTAGCTATATTAAAGCTAGATTAAAAGGCGTGCCTGTTCGGGCTATAGGTCCAGATGAAATTGCAGGAATGGATATTCCTGCTGAGGTTCGTGAGGTTAAAGGCTTTGCTTATTCTGAGGCTGTGCCTTCCGACCAAGCTGATCGTGTTGTTGCTGGTGACTTTGGTCCTATGGTTGATCCTCGTCTTGTGCGAGAGCGAGAGCGTCCGGGGGTTGCACCCGAAAGGCGCAAAGAACAAGGACAAGCAGTTAAGATTGGTCAGCCGTCTAGAGCATCACAAGAGTTGTTTGATCAGAAAGCTAATCTTACTTCTCGACTACAAGAGATTGAAGCTCTCCTAGGCGCAGAAGAAAGCACAAGCCCTGTATCTGTACCTCTTTCCCGTGACAAAGACAGGTTTGGAGTTACAGAAGCAGAAAAGCAATACTATCCTAAACCAAACGAAACAGAGCGGACTGCCCTTGCTGTTGATAGAGTTGAGGTTTTAGATCAACTTGCAGAAGTTAATAGAGCTATTGAAGAAGCAGAGGCGCAACCTCCCTCAAGGGAGGTTAGCGCCATGGATAGCCCGCTGCCTGATGATGCAGTAGCTGTACCAGAAAGAGAAGCTAGTGTTGTTCGTGTTGGCGATAAAGCAATTGAATCTGTTACAGAAGCAGAGGGTATGCGCCGAGAGTTCGAGCGCAATGCTGAGTTTGTTCGTCAAGCAGCAGAAGAAGCCCGATCAATTCAAACGCCAGAAAACATTAGAGAGCAAATTGCTAATGTAAAAGGCCGTGTAACAAACGAAAACATTAATGCAATTATTGAGCACAACTTACGTGCTATTGATTTGGCCGAACGTACAGTTATCGAAGAATTCCGTTATCGAAACAATGTACCTGAAAGCGTATTAGAAGACATTGGAGACAACATAAACGAGCTAACTGTTGAGTTTGCAGACGAAACAGTAGCTTCATTGCTTGATCAAGGCGTAGGCGCTTCAGGCGCACGTGGTTCTATAAACCCAATAGAGACTCGAAACTTTTTTGGGATGATCAAAGAAAACCTTAAAGACCAGGTAAACGCTGCTCGCATGGTAGAAGAAACTGGTTTTAATCAAGAGGTTCGCAAAATACAAAATACTCTTAAAGTTTTTACAGAGCGTTTTACTTCAAGAGATATTGATAAAGCAATTAAACAAGGTGGTATCGAAGCCAGCTTTACTCCTGGTGGTGATCTTATTACCGGTGGTCCTTTGTTTCAGTTAGCGCAAGGACAACGAGGAACAACCGCACTGCGTACTCGTCAAACAGACAAAGGGAAAAGAGTACCAGCAGCAAATCAACCTACTAGGCAGGATTTAACAGGGCCCCAAGCCGAGCCGCTTAGGCCCATGAAAGATATAGAAAAAGAAGAAAGGACAATTGAAGACAGGCAAGCAGGCCGTGATGAGTCTCTTAAAGTTAATATGTTTAACGAAGAGACTGGCATGTGGGATGATGTCTTTGTCAGTTATCCTGATTTAAATTTATCTAATGTTAAGTTTAACGAAAAACGTTTGCAGCAATTGCAAAGCGAAAGCGGTGCACGAGATTTACAACGTG
>Ga0209348_1000904_pt1 | contig 14927 bp, 12 predicted proteins | sample ETNvirenome_2_30_FD_184065 | JGI IMG/M metagenome (GOLD analysis project Ga0209348, IMG submission 184065) | Marine viral communities from the Pacific Ocean - ETNP_2_30 (SPAdes) (version 2) | ecosystem: Environmental > Aquatic > Marine > Oceanic | place: Pacific Ocean | collected 2013-06-22 | reverse complement strand
GTTGCAGTTCCATAAATGCTATCACTGTCATCATGAGAGGTACCGTTTACATATATTTTTAATTCATTTTCAGACCTGTCATTAACAACCATTACATAAAACCAATCAGTCCCTACTAATGCTGAAGCCTGTAAAGGTGTGAAATTTCTTTGTGAACTTGCATCTCTAAAAAGATGTCTAATTCTAGTATTTGTTCCTTCAAAATCTAACTGAAAACTATTTGGAGTCCCACCACCATCAGGTGTTGCACATGATAATAGAGATTCAGTATCAGCAGTAGAATCCATTTTTGCCCATACACCATAACTATAATCATTACTTGTACCAAATGCAAAGAAACTAGCATTAGCAGCCGATCTCGCAAAATCATTTGTACCATCAAAGACTATGGCTCCACCGTCACTGCTTGAATAGGTAGGTCCATTCACCAAAGTAAAGTTATTCGAATTACCACTTACATCATTCCAAGATGTACCACTTCCTGAATATGATGAATTATTACCAGCGTCCAAATAAACAACCATATTATCAGTAACAACATTATCACCACCACCTCCTCCACCAGAAGAAGCATATGATGCATAATACATCATAGAACTGTATGCAACTTTTGATGCTAAAACTGTAGATGGTGCTATTAATTTATCAGTAGATTTTTTTTGAAGATATAATACTTCCCCAGCTGGGACAGTAATATTACCAATAGTGGAATTACTATTATCAGTACGGGTTACGATTCCTGCACTTGAATCACTATTATAAAGTCTAACTGCAGTCGCACTACTGACAGTAGTTGCTATACCTATATTTGATTCTTGAGATAGTATTTTCATTAGATTTCTGCTGATTTAGTATCTTTTCCCAACTGTGCATCAGTGATGCCACCATCTATTTCTGGTTCTGTTGGAACATCCCCCATCATTCCATTCTCACCATCAGGTAATGGTTCTCCAGTAATTGGATCAACTGCATTTGGATCAGGTATAATACCATCTTTTATTTCCTTTTCAATTTGTTCATCTATTTCAAGTATTTCTGCATCAGTCTGACGTAATACTTTTCTTCTTACATAATCATTTGAATAATATTTACCAATATAAGGTTCGATTGTTGCAAGAGTTCCGAGTCTTTCGTTTAATAGTTCAGACTCTTTTAATTCTGCAAATTGATTGTCGTAAATAAAATCATATTGAATATGTTCACTTATTTTTTCCCAATCCTCAGGGGTAACAATATTTTTTAGAATTAACTGTGTCTTCAACATGTCATTAAACATGTTACCAAATCTCTTTCTTAAACGTCCTACAAATTTTGCAAACTTAAGTTCATCTCTTAGTATTTCAGATGAACGACCTAAGTTAAATCCACCATCAGATGCAATACGTGATTCTGGAACAGCGAGTGCACGATATAATTTTTTCTGGAAGTATTCGATATCTGAAAGTTCACCTAAGTTTTGTCCACCAGGTAATGTTGTAATTTCAGTTCCTCTTCCACCTTCTCTACGTGGTAACCAGAAATCTTCCATCATCGACATGAACTTACGATCATCTCTAACTTCACCAGTCTGTGCGTTATAAACTAATTTATTACGATACCTATTCATCACTTCTCTAAGATATTGTTCTGCTTTTATCTTTGGAAGATTACCAACATCAATATAAAATATTCTTCTTTCTGGAGCACGAGACATACGATAGATAACCAAAGAATCTTCAATCATTCTCAGTTGATTGAGTGATTTAATTGCTTTATGAAGATACGAAAGAATATTTCCTTTATTACGATCAACTAATCCTGATGTACAATAAACAATTGCATCTTTAGCAATCTTTACACCTTTATTTGCACCTGCCCCTGAAATCATTCCTGTTGGATATGCTTGTTTTGGAGTATATACAAAGTATTCATCTATTTCAGGAGTTGCAACGTTATCTGTATCATCTTTTAAATTTAACCTTGCATTTATTAAATCTTGATTTGTTTTTTTCTTCTCTTTTCTAACATGTCGTATTTTAAGTGCATCAATGTATCTTAATTCTTGAATACCTTCTTGAGGTTTTTTAAAATCAATTACTTTTAAATAACATAAACGACCATCTACATACCAATTACGAAATATTTCATGAGCCTTACGATCAAAATCCATTATTTCCTTAATGGTTTTGAATTCAGATCTTATTATTTTTTTTAACTTATCACTTGCATTTAAATTTGATAGTTCTATCTCAACAGGTGAGTCATATAGATCACTTACGATTGCTTCATTTACAATATCTTCAATAGCTGCATCTGCCTCTGGATGCAATGCCATCTCTCTATATCTTCTTATTAAATCAAATTCTGTACGATAAACACCTTCTAGATCAACATATGATCCATAAAAAGAACTAGCAATATAATTATCATTGCCATCCTCATTATTCTGCGGAACTGGTGATACAATAGAAGGTGATTGTTTTTCGTTATCATCAATTGAAAAACCAAAAAGTTTTGCCATATTATAATTTTACTATTTTTATTATTTATCCAATATCCTCACCACCTGCTAAAGGTGATGTGCCTTTGAATGCTTCCCAGTAATGTACTTGCATTTCGACTGTAAATTCTTCGATAGTGTCAGTAGTATCATAACTTACATCAATCGTTGAGATGTTAGTTGGGAAAATATCCCAGAACTTATAAGATCTCAGCATTGAACCATCACGATCAAGTTGATGTACAATCGCATCTTTTTGATAATCAGTAGGATTAGTGATACCAGTAGCATCCTCTAACTTATTGATTGTATTCATCCATTTTTCCATGGCAGATCTAATTGCAAAATCAACATCATTTATGACAGTGATTGTCCATGTCTCAAATGTTCTGTCACCTGCGACTTTTAAAATACGACCCCTGAACGGAATGTCAACTGGAGTGATTGTAGATGCAGGAAGTGCTGCTGTCTTTACCAGAAATCTAGCTTTTTGAAGCACATCGTTATCGATTGCAACTGCATCAGGAAATGCGAGTTCTACTTCAAATAGATTGGGTCTTGCACCACCACCTGTTAGTTTACTCTTAAAGTCACTAATTTTCCTTAGTGGTATGCTATTAATTTGTTTACGGGAGGGCATTTTCTAAACCTCTAAGTTAATTAAACGGAACCGATTACTTCATCAAATGAAACGCCAGTACGAGTGGCCACAAATGTAAGACCAATAAAGTTTATTGATCTGGCAGGTTTCACAAAGATGTCTGCCACAAATTCATTACTATCTATAATTGCAGCAGTGTTATTTGTCTCATCACAAATAACAACATAATCTTGAATACCTCTCTTTGCTTGAACATCACGTAAGAAAGGTTCAACAATATTTACAAAGTTTGACCTTGTAATTTCATCATTAAATTCGAACAACTGGTCTTTTGCAGCTGCTGCTATAGCATTTTCTATAAAGATGAATAAACGACGTACGTTAATTCTATCAAATGCGGATCTCTTTGCAAATCCAGTCTTGTCACCAAATAAAATTATACCTGACCCTGATGAGAATATTACTGGATTGATTCTATTTGTATAGAGTAAATCCCTTTGTAATTTTGTAGGGTTGTAAGCTAATTTTACTGAATTTAGAATTGATCCTCTTGCAGTTCCCGCTGGTGAGAACCATGGGAAATTGTTGATGTCATTGCGAGCACATAATCCTGCGATATCACCATTTAATGGAATGTATCTAAAGGTATTGTTAAACCTATCATACATGTATTTGTATCCACTGTCAAATACTGCATAAGATGATGAACTGATAGGTCCGTAATAATTAACGACATTTTCAGTGATAGCGTCTACTGCTAGTGGTGCACCTGGTGTGTTATCTGCTGCATCATAAGATAGTAATCTATCTCTTGATGGTGATAAGAATGCGACTGCATCTTTTCTAAGTTCAGCTGTTGCGATTAGTTTTTCACCAAGAGCTCTTGTTTTATCTTGTCCACGATGTCCTGATCCTTGAATCAAAAAGTCAACATTAACTTCTGAATCGTTTTCAAATAAACTATACCCACCTATTATATCATCTAAACCAGGTTCTAGTGCACCCGATTGAGTGATTGTGCTAATTCCACCATAAATTTTTCCACCTTGAAGAATTAAATCACTTGCTCCAGCACCATTAAAGACGATACCCTCTGCATCTTGATCCCATCCACCACCTGAAAATTTACTAAATCCTGAAATATATCCTGTGGTTGTTACTCCTATTGTACTTCCATCACCACCATAGATATACTCTGAATTGTTATAAAGATACTTTCTCCAGTATGATGGTGATCCTGCAGAGAACTCAGCATCCTTTGCTTTCGATAGGTTAAGATGTTTTTCTAGAATTGTACCTGCATTTCCAGTTACGGTTCCTTTTGCATCTATAACAACAACATGAACCTCATCAAAACGACCACCTCTGGCAGCTGCATATTCAGATGTACCTGGTGCATCTGCAGTGCTATTCCATTTGGCAGTTGTAACTGTTGATGCTCCTCCAACTGTTGCTGTTGTGACATCATATGTTTGCTCATCAAACCAAGTTTTTGTTGATGTAACTGATGTTGAAGCATATGCTACACTTTGACCTGAAGTAACAATTCCTATATTAACTCCTGCCTTAAATTTGTATATATTGTTAAAATCTTTTGCTGTTTCAGTTCCTGCAGCAGATATGTGAGATAAAAATTTAACTGCTATTTGATTTCCAGCAAGTCCTAAATTAGCATCAGTTCCTACTCCAGTAACAATTCCTTTAAAGTACCCATCAAGAAGTTCAGTTGTTCCTGCACCAACTCCAGTTCTAGAGACAACAGCATTGTTTGGAACTGCTTGTGTAATACCTGCACCAACCACGATTGCGGATCCTCCTGCAGGAGAATCTACGTCTACTCCATCTAGAATTTGATCTGCTAGTGAATCTATAACAGCAACTCTGATACCATTATATTGCAGACCAGGATCTCTTGCAATTACAGTCCTGTTTGATATTACGTTGTCGTTGTATCCTAGATCTTTATAATGGTCAGTGCTTTTTATCTTTATCTCACCTGTTCCTGCAAAGGCATTTTTTAAACCAGTATCATCAGCACGAACAACATTTAAAACACCACCATATGCTAAGTATGATGATGCGGACATCCATGACTCATACTGATTATCAGTATCATATGGTCTACCAAATTGTTCAACTAAATCTTTTTCACTTGCTATTAGTGTTGGGTCACCTACTGGTCCTTTTTCAAAAGGTCCAACTATACCAGCTATTTTGCCTGTTGTTGGATCAACATTACCAATAGTTAAATCAACTTCTCTAATTAATATACCAGGAGATGCTAAATTGATGGGCATCTTAAAACTCCGACTCTCAGATTGTTAAAATTATTTATTAAAAACCCTTTTTACAATGGGGAAACTATGCGTGAACTACCAATCAGGGTACTCCCACTCTTTTATTTTTCTCTTCTTTTTCTTAACACGATCAATTGTACACTCTTTACATTCATAAGAATATGCAGATGGTATTCTTCTATTTTTTCTTGTTAAATAAAAATCCTCTGTTAAACATTTTATCTGACCACATGATCTACACTTTCTCTCTGTGAATAATAAATGCTCTAATTCTAATTGATCATCAAAATTCATTCTTCTATATCAAAATACCATTTAATAGATTTAATATAGTCAAATGTACAAGATAAGTCAAAGTCACAATTAGTATCATATTTTCTATCACATAGAAAATTTCTTAATTGTTGAATTGATTCGAAGGTGCCTTGATGTGTATGATTGGTGTCGTATAAATGGTATTTCATCACATATAATCCCACATGTATGATCTATCTCCATATTCATCAGTATACCATCTATCTCCATCTTTGTCTACAAAATTATCTTCTTCAAGTCCATCATTAATAAATCCAAATGGTGCCATATCCTGTTCGATTTGGTTTTTTTGTTCTTCATATATTCTTTTTCTTATATCATTATCTGTCATTTCTTTAAAGTACTCTTGTGCGACTAACCATGCAAATAGCACCAAACACATTGCTAAATCATCATTACATCCTTCTTCTGCTTCAAATGAATTGTGTTTTTGTGCAAATGTGGTTAATTCAGATATTATTTCATAATCACAAGTTAATAACTTACTATCCTCAATCATAGTTTTAAGATTACTACAACCTAATTTTTTCACAGCAGAGGTGGTTCTCACACCCAATTGTGTTTTCTTTCCGGAAAATCCTTGCCCTACAACTTGTCCTGCTCTTCCTCTCATAGATGCCATAAGTAAATTTTCATATTCTAAATCATATTGAAGGATACTTGCAACTTGATCACCTATATCATTTACTTCAACTAATAAGTATGCGTTATTATAACCTTTTGCAACATCTAATATTACATTAGGAAATAACATTGGTTTTACTTCGTTATTTCGATATTTTGCTACAACTTTATATGGAAACTGTGTTACGTCAAAAACTATAAATGCAGAATAATCATTTCCCAAACCTCTTGCCACATCAACAGTTATTATATAATTATGATCTTTAACTGGATTTTCATAGATATCTAATCCAGCATTTTTTGTAATTGGAGAATCATACACCATATTTTTTAATACGGCAGGATTTATTAAAGTATTGACTGATCCAAGAAACTCACACTCAAACTCAACTTTAAACTGTTGTTCTGATGTATTCGCAATTGTTTGTTGTTTCCAAACATCATCTCTACCTGGTACTTCTGACCAGTGCACATCTGTTGTGATATATTCATTTCTACCTCTCTCTGCATCATGCCAATATCTATAAAAATGGTTCATCCCGTGAGGGGTAGAAACCATTATGACTTTGGTGTTTTTACCAGAAGTGATAGTAGGATATACTGAGGCAAAGAATGAGTCAGCAATATGATTAGGAACAAAGGCAAACTCGTCCAAAAAAAGAACGTTGAAAGACATACCTCGAACTGCAGAGGCAGAGGTAGATGCCGCCAGTATTTTTGATCCATTTTCTAACTCCAGTGATCCTTTATTCCAAGATATTATACCCTGTTGCATCCATTTAGGTAAATTCTCATATGCAGTTTGCAATCTACCCAATAAATCTCTGGCAGTTGCTGCCTTGTTTGCAAGAATACCAATATTTGTACTATCGTTAAAAACAGCGTAATGTAAAAGATATGAAACAGATGTAGTAGATTTACCAGTCTGACGAGGCATTTTACATATGTTAAAACGATTCTCATGAAACCTTTTAATTAAAGTTTCTTGAAAATCATATGGATGAAATTGTGTCAATCCCTCATCAAGAGAAACAATTTTAATATATCTCTTTGCAAAATAAACAGGATCTTGCTTACACCTCATGAATTCAATAATATTTTCTTGCGAAAACTCAATTGGTGTATTTGCTTTTTTTAAATTAGGATTACCAAGATATACATTATCATTCATAATTTATCAGCAGTTCCAACGACGACGTGCTTGTCTTAATCTACTATCTGGATCTTTTGCTGCTTTTGGAAACTTCTTCATTTGTCCTGCACTTCTTGCACAATAACTCTTTCTACGATTTGCTGCCTTTGAACCTTTCTTTAACTTAGATGGTTCTGTAGTTACAGCAGTTTTTAATTTAGAACCAGGATTTTTACGACGATATGCTTCGACACCCTTTTGCGTCATTCCTGCTCCACTTTTTGTTGGTCTTTTGTGCCCTGACTTTACACTCATACCTTTCATATCATCTTCACTGAGTTCTTTTCTCCAATCAGACATAACCTCTTTTGAAGTTATTACATCTATAACTCTAACAAAATCATTACCATTCGCATCCTGTAAAGTGATTGTCTCCTCTTTCTTCATCTTCTTAGCAACAGCGTCCTGCTCTTTCTTTCTAAGCATTGCTTCTTTCTTTGCATTATCTTTCATCATCATAGAATCAGTGGTAATACCAACCTCTTCTTTCATCCCCTTGGTTTTTACACCACGTTTTTCTTTGTGTGCCTTATGTCTTGCGTCCATTGCCACAAGTCTTTCAGCAGGGTCAGCAGCATTGCCACCCATACCTGTTGCTCTTACATTTCTAACAGATGCTTTACCATAATTAGAACGTCCTGCTTCCTGACTTTGCCTTTCACCCTGATTAGTCTTCTGTCTTTCAGAAATAACTTCTTCCTTTGTTACACCCGCCTTTGCTCTTTCTTTCTGAGCAGCACCTTTAATTACCATTTTTATCTTATTCTTGAGTGAATAAGGATTCTCCTTTTTCTTTTTACCAAATGCGGACATTGCACCTGATGGTTTACCTGATCCTCTAGTAATACCATATGCCATACCCTCAGAAGTATCTGTGGTATGTTGTCTATCAGGTTCATTCTTCGCAAGATTTTTTTTGAGTTGTTTCTTTGAGATCTTTGGTCCTCCAATCGGATCACCATACTCATCTCTCTCAACTTCCTCATTCTTGGGAACACAATTTGGAACCATTTTACCACCCTTCTTTTTCATGCCAACTTGTTTATGTGTATCCCAACAAGGATCACCATCACCCTCTCTCACATTTTCAACTTCTTCTTTCTTTACACAGTTTGGATACCTCTTACCAAACATTGTCTTCATACCTTTTTTTTCATATCCCTTCCAACATTTTTCCTGAAGTTTTTGGAATAGTGTTAATTCTACTTCCTCTTTTTTACTGCTGTTGCCCCAGTTTGCAGCACCGACTTTACGACACTTAACTAGTGCACCTGATGCATATGCAGATGGCCATACAGAGTATCTTGACTTAACCTTATGATAACAAGCATCTTTAGATCCACTTCCTTTACCTTTCTTATCAGATTCAGTGAGTTCCATTTCACTTCTCCAATCAAAATGTTCTTTTTTCATTTTCTTTTTCCTTGGACTATCAGTTGATACGTATGTTGGTTTTGCAGCACCAGTTTTTGATTGTTGACCAGGATCTGCTTTCTTTTTGCGACGAGCAGCAGATAATCTTTCTGACTTACTCATGCTTGCTCTCTTTGCAGAGGAGACACATTTAGGTGTTCCTTCACCAGGTTTATCACTCGCACAGGTTCCACCTGTAACTACATTAACCCAACCACCTTTTCCGTCTTTGGATTTGGAACCCTTGAACCATTTATGTAATGATCCCTCACTCATTCCTCCGCCACCATTTCCTCCACCATTTCCATTACCACCATTTCCTCCACCATTTCCATTACCACCATTTCCATTACCATTTCCATTTCCATTACCATTACCATTTCCATTTTTTTTACCATTACTTTTTTCTTGCCTCAAATATCCCCCAAACCCAACTCTGTATCCTGAAGGGATTGGTTTACATTTTTTATCAGTATTGCAATAGTAATAACCAGTTTTACACTTTTTCATACTTATGGAAGTTCTAACATATTTATTTATTTTATGATGGTTTTGGGTATCTTACTTTTACACTAGTTATTCCAACATACCATGAACCTGTGGTAGCAGCAACTCCTAATTTTCCATCAGTCATGTCATGATATAATTGATCTAATTGATCTGTTATTTGTGGATAACCATCTGTAGTTGCAAATCCTGTTCTCTTATCAATATATGTTCTATCTGATATTGAATACCAAGCATTATTAATTTGCTCATCAGTTGGTTGTGTTGTAATACCACAATTCCAAACTTCAATATGATGAGGTGGAGTGCTTTGACTTAATACATAATTACAATAATTTAAACCTAATTTTTCAAGAGCCTGTGGTATATCACAAGTTGCAGCAATAGCCATTTTTTTATAAATTTCCTTTTAATATATAGACCATTGTATACTGTTCAATATCATCACCAAAATCACAACTTATACCCTTGCTAAGATTTGCAGGACTCCCACTTAGATATTGATCAGGATTATATCTAACTTCATATACAGTATCAGAGTATATGTTTTGCATATAACTTCTTCCCCTTAAAGCAACCTGACCCCATTGTTGACCACTTTGAGACCATGCGTTTGTATTATATGCAACGTATATGGTATTAGTCACATTATATAAAGCTGCATGGGCAAAATTACTTCTATAAGATGTAGTATTAAATGAAATTATATATGATCCTCTACCTAATGTAAATTGGTTACTACTTAAATCTTTAACAATTCCTTCTGGGTCACACATTATAAAATTAAGGTCTCTAGCATTCCAAGCGTTAGCTTGCCCACTAACACTGCCACCATCTACTCCCTCCGTTTTTCTATCCACTATCACAGCTGCAGTTGTGAATGCCACACCAACTAAACCTTCTCCACCACCATTATATTGACCTGTTGTAGTGATAATTCCAGTGGTTGAAAAATTATCTGCTGAATTTGCAGTAAGAGTATTACCATCATAATGTCCACCTGATATTGTTGTTGAAGAAATAATACCCACAACATCTAAATTTTGTGATGGTTCCGTGTCAGTTCCAATTGCAATTTTACCATCAGTACTAGGTAAAATAACATTATTTGAAACTAAATTTGCAATAGTTCGAGTTTTTCCCATTAGAATTTGTAAATATAAACTTGTGTATAAATTTCATAATTTGGAGCATTAGTATTTCTTCCCATTCCAATATTAAGGGCTTGGGCATTTGCCATTTCAATTCGAAATGATTTTGCTGCATCTATCGTAAATTTTGATGTTTTATTTAAAACAGTTTCCATTCCTGCATTGGTACTATAATAACTAAAACCATGCATACATGTTTGATTAGTTGCACCATATCCAACCATTTCATCATCTGTGACATTGTATAGTCTCGTAACGTTTGATTGGACCATGTAATGACTAGAACTCCATTCAATCATATAAGTTCCTGGATAGAGTAGGAAATTGGGTGCTGAAACTGTAACATTCATACCACCACCACCATTTACAGCTTTATCATCTATAACAACATTAATTTCTTTATAATTCCAAGAACTAGCATAAGCATAACCAGCATTTGTTCCTGAAGTCTCTCTTTCTTGGAGAACAGCATATGATGTAATACCTACACCAACAATTTCACTTCCAATTCCAGAAAATTTTGTAGCATTTATATCGTCTGATGTATTTAATGAAATATTACTGCTCAAATGTTTTATAGATGCAGCGTTTCCAACAGCAGAACCAGTGTTGAAAAAATATGTCGATCCAGTTCCAATTGTGGTTATTCCTGTAACATCTAATGTTTCAGTTGGTTGAGTGCTTCCAATACCTATTCTTGAATTACCTAAATCCACGGTAATTATATTTGGTATTTTTGATAAAGATCTTGTTAATCCCATTAGAATTTGTAAATTGTTACCATTGAATAATTTTCATGTGTGAGGTCATCATCAGAGGGAGGAGAAATTGCTAATTGATTTCCAAAACCCTCACTATCTCTACTTGTTACACACCGATGTTGTAGATTAAAATATCCAGTGTCAGTTAAAGATGTTACCGCATAACCCGAAGAATAATTCGTGAAATACCAGTTTCCTGATCCGCTATATGCATTAACTCCTACATATGTGACGATTCCCACTCCAGTGGCACCTATGCCTAGTTGAACAAGTTGAGCACGGTGACGATCAACTCTAAGAGCTGGTGCATGAAATTCAATTACATACTTACCTGGTACTAAGTTGAATTGATTAGTTTCATAAGCATCTAAAGTAACAAATTTTTCAGTGCTTGCATTTTCAAATCCTCCACTATAATTTATAGTATTTAAATCTCTGATTCTGAATGCTCCACTTGTAAATGTTCCACCTCCAGTGCCTTGTGCTTTTTTATCATAAACAGTGGCTGAAGAAGTAAAACCAGCACCGATTATTCCTGTTCCAAATCCTGAAAAACTAGTGGCAGTAATTATTCCCAACCCAGTAAAAGATGGGGATCCAGCAAATCCATTTGTGGCAGAGTTAGCTGAATTTGCAATTACATTCGTTGTAAAAACTTCAGTCGAATTTACGCTTCCACCAACATCTAATTTTGTTTTAGGTTGAGTGCTACCAATACCAACTCTAGAATTATCTAAATCAACTGAAATAATTCTTGACAAATCTGCCATTTGTCTTGTTTTTCTTTGTGATCTTGGTAAAGTCATGATAGTGTAAATTATATTGTAAATTCGTTACTTACAAGAAAAGCATATCTATTTGAACCACTTCCCAATCCTTGATTTGAAGAAGTTTCATTATAAATGTAATACTCAGAAGCTCCCCTAGCACTCTGACTAGGACCAGTGTTACCAGAATTAGTACCACCGTCATTTTTTAACCAACCACCTCCATCATTATTAACCGCAATATCTACAACTCTATTGAAGGTTGTTCCACCTTCAAATGTTGATTCGCAATCTGCTACATTACTATAATATAATCCGTAAGAAGGAGTGGTCCACCATAATGTGGATTCACTATTATCTGTTTCAACTAAACTAGTATCAGTTCCATTTATTGTCATGGTCATGTTATCCACTGCATTATCACCTTGATAACTCGACGCAGTTTTGATATACAAAAGCACTATCCTTCCAGTTGTTCCAAGATAATCTACTAAATCTGCACTCGCATCCTTCCATGCAGCACTACTACTTGACTGTTGTTGTCCAGATATTATATCTGTACTTGAACCGTCTGCAGTGAAAGTCAATCGATTGAGAGTGCCTCCACTAATTGAACCAGTACCCCCAGTCTTCCAATAACATATCATATATCCCATGTTAGATCCATACATATGATATTTCCATGAAAAACTAGCCTCTCCTGCTCCTCCTTTTGCAAAAGATGGATTTGCACCTCCAAGACCAGATATACTCATTAATGGTGCCATAATATTATGCGAAATTAACTAAATTTGAAAGAACGACATATGTTGCATCAGCAGTTTTTATTATATTATGAGTATAAGCGTCATATCCACCAGCACCACCTGCTGCTGGAGCAGTGCCACCTAACCATTTTTCTGTAACTGCACTTCCATCAATTGTCAATTGTGCCGAGTATCCAGTTGCATCAGCAGTTACAATAATAACTACCGTTATTGCCTCTCCAATACTCATTTTTGCATTTAATGCAGTAGACCCGTCAAATCTTATATTTGGTGTAGATGTTGTTGTCTCTTCAGTTGTGAATAGATGAACCATTCCATTCGTAAGATCTATATTTAAATTATCACTTAACTTGCCAGCAGTTACATTAACACCCTCTTTTAATAATCCAGATAAATCAACACCACCACTAAATGTTGTTGCAGTAACAATACCTGTTATATTACCATTACCTGTTCCAGTAATACTCTTGCCATTTAAATTAAGGTCTCCTCCAAGTTCCGGAGTGGTGTCTTCAACAACATTTCCTATACCAGTGATTGTAAGATTAGCAGAAATTTCCTGTGCTACAATTTCTACAATATCATTTACTGTTGCACCATCAGTTAAAACTACACTAGTTCCGTTTGTTGCTGTAAATTCATCTTGACCATCGAGTTTAATACCATTTAAGAATACATCAACATATCCAACAGTATAATTTAAACCTGTAAATGTTGTTTGATTTGCAGTTGCAACAAATCGAGTAGTTTTTCTTACCGCAGATGGTATGAATACATTACCTGTTGTTGTATTTGTTATTGAAGCAGTAATACCAGATCCAACAAAATTAAAATTAGTGATACCTGTGCCAACATAGATCTGTTGAGCAATTCCATTGGAACTGGTTGATACACCTACAGATCCACCACCAGCACTAATACCAGTTAAGTTAGAACCATCTCCATAAAGTTGATAGGCAGATAGAATACCAACACTTAACTTAGCAGTGTTACCGACACCAACAGCAGCATTAGGATTAGTTGTTCCAATACCAACATTCATATCACTATTACCAGTGATCCAATAATCCGTAATTGCAGAGTTATATGCTTGAGCAACACCAATTGCTAACTGATTGTCACCATCTAGAATAGGAGCATTTACACGACAACCTAAAATAATATTATTCGAACCTCCTGTCATACAGAATGCTGCCTTACATCCTATGGCAATATTCCAATACTCAGTTGAAGTAATATTACATCCTGCACCTGATCCAATATAAATGTTGTTAGCGGCACCAGTATTTTTATATCCTGCCTCATGACCTATAAAGATGTTTTGCTGACCAGAAGTATTACATCTACCAGCATTTAGACCAATCATGATGCCATAATTACCAGTATTATTTGCAACACCACCAGCATACATACCAATAAATACTTGACAGTTTCCACTTTGTGAACACTTACCTGCCTGGTCACCAATTATAACGTTATGATCACTATCACCTGTTTTTACTTTACCTGCACAACAACCAATTAAAATATTACTGGCGGAATCTGAGTTAAGATTACAACCTGCACACACTCCATCAGAAACTAAGTTATTTGTTTCAACTAATGTCAAGCAACCACCACCAGCACTAATACCAGTTAACGCCGAACCATCACCACAGAATTTAGTTGCACTTACGATACCAGTGGCACTATAAACTGTAGCAATACCAGCTAGAGTTGTATTAAAGGAACTATCACCCTCAATCCAACGACCTGTACAACAACCTATAGCAAGTTGATCATTAGCTTCATTTAATTCAACATCAAGACCTATGGCAATATTTCTTGCTCCTCCTACATTATTGTTACCTGCCATTTGGCCAATAAATATATTATTATTAGCATAATTTGTACTACATCCTGCACCTTCTCCGATTGCAATATTCTCTCCACCAGAAACAAGTTTTTTTAATGCTCTTATACCAATTGCAATGTTACAACCACCAGTTACTGCACCATCATTCATAGCACAACAACCAAGCACAATATTATCAGAACCAGAGGTCAGATTTGT
>Ga0209348_1000903_pt1 | contig 14928 bp, 14 predicted proteins | sample ETNvirenome_2_30_FD_184065 | JGI IMG/M metagenome (GOLD analysis project Ga0209348, IMG submission 184065) | Marine viral communities from the Pacific Ocean - ETNP_2_30 (SPAdes) (version 2) | ecosystem: Environmental > Aquatic > Marine > Oceanic | place: Pacific Ocean | collected 2013-06-22 | reverse complement strand
GTAATAAAAATTTTAAGTCGCCGTATTTTTGTGCGCCAACAATATTTATTTTAGGGTTACCTGCTCTTGTTCCTGGAACTTCCTGTATAACGTAAACTATTCTTTCTGACATTGACAAACAATATAAATATGTTTATATAGATGTCAACTAGAAAGCAGAAGAAATATTATGAATTATAAGTTTAAGACAAAGCCATACGAGCATCAGCTTAAGGCATTGGAAATGTCGTGGGATAAACCCTACTTTGCATATTTTATGGAGATGGGTACCGGTAAATCAAAAGTATTAATAGATAACATATCTATGCTTTATGATAATGGTAAGATCAATGGTGTTCTAATTGTGGCGCCAAAAGGTGTAGTAAAAAACTGGTACGAATCAGAAATACCAACTCATCTGGTAGACCATATACAAAATAAAACAGTGTTGTGGCAGTCTGCAATTAATCAAAAACAAAAAAAGAAATTAGATACTTTGTTTGAAACAGGAGAAGACCTACATATTTTAATTATGAATGTAGAAGCTTTGTCTACTAAAAAGGGTGTAGACTTTGCAACTAAATTTTTATTTTCTCACAGAGCTTTGATGGCTATAGATGAGTCTACAACTATAAAAAATCCTGAAGCAAAACGTACTAAAAATATTTGTCAATTAGGATTGGCTACAAAGTACAACAGAATTCTTACAGGATCACCTGTAACTAAATCACCGCTAGATTTGTATAAACAATGTGATTTTTTAACACCCGAATTATTAGGACACTCTTCTTATTATTCTTTTAGAACTAGATATGCTGTCATGAGGACAGCTAACTTTGGTGGCAGATCTGTGCAGATAGTTGTAGGTTATAGAAACCTGGAGGAGTTATCAGAAAAATTAAAAGAATTTTCATACAGAGTTTTAAAAGATGATTGTCTAGATTTACCTAAAAAAACATTTATGAAACGATCTATATCGTTAACAGCAGATCAATTAAAAGCTTACAATCAAATGAAAGAATTAGCTTTGGCTAGTGTAAAAGGCAAGATGTCTACAACTGCAACAGTTCTAACCCAACTTATGAGATTGCAGCAGATAACTTGTGGTAATTTTGTAGCTGATGATGGCACTATAGTTGACCTGGACACTAATAGGCTACCAGAACTTATGGATGTATTAGATGAAGTTGAAGGTAAGGTTGTTATATGGGCCCACTTTCAAAGAGATGTGCATAGAATTATAGAAGCCATACATAAAAAATTTGGTGAGAATACTTTTGTTGATTATTATGGGCTTACACCTCAAGAAGATAGACAAAAGAATATTAAGAAGTTTCAAGATCCCCGGTCCCCAGTTAGATTTTTTGTAGGCACGACTCAGACAGGTGGTTATGGTATCACGTTAACCGCTGCATCAACCATGATATATTATTCAAATGGTTATGACCTAGAAAAAAGACAGCAATCAGAAGCTAGAATAGATCGTATCGGACAAGAAAAACCTATGACTTATGTAGACATTATCTGTGAAGATACGGTAGATGACAGAATTGTAAAAGCTCTACGTAAAAAAGTAGATATCGCGACTCAGATTATGGGTGAAGAATTAAAAGACTGGATCTAAACCAGGTCTACAGCTTTACCAGTAATTGGTTTGTATTTAGTTTTTTTATCTTCTCTGTACGCTCTCATGTATTGAGCTCTTGGTTGAAATGGTATGTAGCTTGCGTGTATCCATCCCGAGTTAGGTTCACCGGGCGTGTAGTATTCGAGTATCAGCTGGTCTGTTTCACAGTTCATCTTTACCCAATCAGCGACTTCTGCATTATCAACTCCCATCACTTCAAAATCAACGGCCTCAGCTTTGGCATGCTGTGAATTAATGCTGCTACCGATTGCAACACATAACTCTGGGCTACGATAGCCGCTCGTCACCTTAACTCTGCCGAATTGGTCACGTACCGGCTGTAAAACTTTTTCACATAACATTTTTAATTTATCTATTTGATCTGCGTTAGGTTCATTATCAATACCTTTACGTATTGCCGTGTCTGATTTGGTTAATTCCTGAAGGGAAAAATTCCTAGAAAGTTGCATAATTTTATTTCATTACTAAAGCAAATATAACGTACGCCATGCCTGAGATTAATGCTCCGGTAGATACTAATAAAATACTTTCCACTCGATTGATTTGATGTTCGAGTTTATGTATTTTGTCATGCGTTTGCTTTTGCATTATTCTGCAAAGCTTCTCATGATCCTCTATTTTTTGTAATGCGTTTTTAGCCATTTGGAAATAGTGTAGCAAATCGTTGTGCGTTTGTCGAGTTAGTTTCTTGTACTTGTGAAGATAAAAGATTACCATCAATTGGTGCTGTAATAACGTTTCCTTGCATGTTTGCAGCGTCAGCTCCACCCCCTTTTGGTAGTAGTGGGTTTTCAAAAAATGGAAAACTACCTTCAGTTAATTTAATTCTAAACATTTGGTTTCTTATGTTAAACAAAACATTGGCTGCAGCTCTAAATGGATTTTCATAAGAAGGGTCTTTTTCTCTTAATTTTCTAGTGTTGTCATCAAACTTTGCTATAACACCATCTGATACACCAAACGGAACAAATCTTTCGCCTTCTAAATTAGCTAAATCACTTTTTGTTAAACGTGTTGTGCTATCATAAAATTCTCTTCCCTCTAATCCTAATAGTTTTGCTGCATCGATGTCAGCTTTCATTTCTTTTCTAACACCAAACAAAGCTCTGTTTGCATTTAAGTACGCATCAATAACTTCGTATGGTTCTATTGGACCACCCTTTAATGTTACACTTGTGAATAATTTTCTAGAGTCACTTACACCATTGTTGTAATCAAAAATTTTATATTGAATACTTTTAGCCGGATCTAATTCTATTGCTCTAAATCCAAATAATCCTGCAAACTCCGGACCAAATTCATAATCTTGACCATACTCATCAAATCTACCTTTTGTAATAACGTCTACTTCTTTAATAGATCTATCTATTCTTTTTAATTGGTTTAGTGAGAAAGGCATTTGTGCTTCAACTAAATGCTTCATAATTTTTGAAGCCTTAGTTCCAGGTAAATCTTCAGGGTTAAATACTTCGGAGCCTGATCTTGTTCTACCACCTCTCGCAATAAGATCTAATACTGCTTCTGTCCAAATAGATTCACTAATAAATGGTTCACCTATTTCTCTCATACCGATAAATGCACCTAATACAAAATCATCCATCATTCCATCATTATCTTTTTCTCCAATAGCAACTTGGTTGATTATAGATTGTATGGGTCTAATTAAAGTATCGTATGCATTAGCATGACTAAAATCTACGTATTTAAACTTACCAGTTTCCTTATCTTTTATAGGTATAATAGTAGAGTTTTTAGACCAATCAGCCACATATCTTCTAATGGCCTGTACTTCATCATCAGTTACGTCGTATAATGTTTTACCTAATTCCACAGCACCTGCAGGAACAGCTGCAACAGTTGCACCAAAACCAAATAATCTAGTATACCCTATTCTTTGAAAAGGTTTAATGACTGTGCCATCTGCTTTTGTAACTGTGCCGTTAATTTCACTCAAAGCTCTTCGAACAATATTTGTGCCAGTTCTTAATATCTCTGCAGGAAAAGATACAAAGTTTCCAATTGGTGCTTTTCTTAGACCTTGTATAAACTCTGATACATAATCATAGTTTGGTATATTATTTTTAACAATATCTGCTGCTTCTTCTTTTAAATATCTTTCATAGTTTTTATTGTTTGGTCTAAATACTCTTTGCACACCGTTTCTATCTGTAAACATTTCTCCTACTTTTAAATTTCTAGCAAGTGCTGCACCTATTCTATCTTTTTCAACAGCAAAAGAATATATTTTCCAAAAGTCATCCTCAGCTGTATATAAATCTTGTGACACAGATTTTAATTTTGACAGAGGTTTTAATAATAATCTCATACCTTTGTCTGTTGTCATGGTAGAACCAAAGTTTACATCTTCCATTAGTCTTGACAAATCTCCAAGTCTAACGTTTGAGTTTACAACACCAAGTTCTAACAGCTCTTCATAAAACTCATTTTGTCTTCTTGTGCCTTTTAATGGTGTTTGTAATGCTTGATATGCATTTTTAATTGCTTTTGCTTTTAATGGATTTAATGGAAGTATACCATTTGCTGCTGCGAATGCTCCAGCACTTACAAAATTACGTAAGTGTGTTACCGGAGATAAAATTGTTTTTGCAATCTGCGATGTAGCCTTTGGATATAATACTAAATTATTATAAACTTGTGTAAGAAAACTAGGGTCTTTTGTTACAGTAGATGTTTCTTCTAATGCATCTGCTACACCTCTTAACGCGTATTTACCATTTAGTGGGTTAACAACACCGGCTTCTAATTTTTTACCTAGATCAATTCTAATTTGTTTTATGTCAGTGCCAAGTGCATCAACAGCTTCATCGTAAGTATCGTATACCATACCTCGTTTGCCGCCAGCTTTTAATGCATCCGACTCTTGTATGATGTTATCAAAAAATACATTACGTCTTGATATTACAGACAGCTTAGATGTGCCTGCTAAAATAGTTTGCATAGGGTTTTTATTTTTACCTAATAAATTTTCAAATACTTCCCTGTCTGCTTGTTTAGTTATGTTAGCTATGTTGATTGTACCGTTAAAATCTGCAACATCTTTCATGGCAGTTTTGCCTGCAAAGAATGTAGGTATTTTAAAAAATGGATCGTTTGGTTTGTCCATTTTAAAACCGCTAGGAAGTTTAGCAGTATCTATAATTGATTTAACATACCCTTGTGCCTGTTCCCTGGTTACTGTTTTACCTTGTTGTTTACCTGTTGCAATAAACAAATCTTCTGTTGCTTTAATCGCTTCTCTTGACGGTGTATAAGATAGAAACGGTAAAATAGATTTGTTTTGAAATACTTCGTATGTTGAACCAAGATAGTTTTTAAATTTTGTACCAAATAATTTTTTAAACTCTGCTAACTCTTTGTCTTCAAGTCTGCCACCTAATTTAGAAAATAAATCTTGCCATCTGTTTCTTATAGCGTTGATATTGGCAAATAGTTCTGTTTCTACTTCTGTTGCTTTTTTACCATCTAAATGTTTTTTAATAGTATCAGATACTTTAAATTTTTTCTTTGAAGGATCTAGAAATTCAAATGTAACCTTACCTTGTTTATCAATAGTTGGTTTACCTGATGTTAATAAATCATTCACTTCTTCTAAAAATATATTTCTATTTTTTGCAGACTGTGCATTAGCCACAGTTCGCCATGCAGGAAATACAGAATCAATTAATCTATCTGTATCTCTAGATATATTTTTAGCAACAATAGTATCTCCAGATCTTAGACCTTTTTCTGCTCTTTCTAATTTAAAAAACTCTTCTGTTTTTTTACCTCTGGCTCTTAACGCACCACCAATCTTATCGTAAAATTTATCTAACAAATCATTACTGTATTGTAGTTCATTACCTCTCTTTGCAAGATTTTTTATAATAGCACCAGTTCCACCAAGCACACCAGTAAACAAAGCACCTTCTGTTCCAAACTTTACTCTGTTTATAATGTCTCTCATTGGATCATTTGACCCATCTTCAGCTCTCTCTAATTCTGTAAAACCACCTAAAGCATCACCTAATGTACCTGCGTTTTCTACGTCACCAATAAACACACCCTCTGCAATACCGCCAGCTGTTGTGCCTGCAAAAAACTTTGCAGCTTTGCCTTTTTTATTTAGTTCAGCAGCAACGTCCGCACCTTTTTTTAATTTTTTACCAGCTTCTCCTGTAATTTTAAAATAGTTACCAGTTTTCTTTGCTCTGACTGCAGCGTTAGCTAAACTAGATCCAACTTTAAAACCTACACCACCCGGCACACCAACGTTTACTAAAAGCTCTGCAATCTTACCTGCAGTTGTTGCTTCTGCCATTTCATCTAATTCTGTTAAATCGTCAAAATATCTTTCTATCTCTGCTGCTTTGTCTGTATCGTTTACAAGATCATATATACTTGCACCCAAAGAGACTACGCCTTTTGGTATTTGTATAAGTCCTGATCCTAAACCTGCAAAGATAGATTGTAATGTACCAATGTCAGAGTAATCTTCTGCATCTGGTCTTAAACTTGTTTCTGTTTCTTGTATTGTGAGGTTATCATCTACGCCTAATATTCTAGCCATGGTTACCTCCTTATCTTACTGTTTTCAATAAAATCTCACCGCTGTCTGGATCTTTGTAACCAACAAATATTCTTTGATCAAAAATAACATATTGCCCATCTTTTGCTTCGTAAGCCGAAATAGTTGCTTGATCTGAGTTTTCAAATACTGCATCTACTTTTTCACCTGAAGCTCTAATTGCATCAGCTAATTGATTTGGTGCTGCAAAACCACCTTGTGATTTACTTGTTACTTTAAATATATTTTCTGAAACAGTAGATGTTTTATTTGCATAATCTATAGCTTCTTCTTCAGTCATACCCAATGTATTTTTAGCAAACAAATAATCTTTAGTTCTTACAGATTTAGAAAACTCTTTAGGACTAATTTTTTCTTTTTCTTTTAATAATTTTATTTGATCCTCTAATTTATCACCTCTTCTTGTTTGGTATTTTTTCTCTTCTAAATCCATTTCATATTCTTTTAATGCAGCAGCTTGTTTAATTTTACCTGCTTCACTGTAAGGATCTTGAGCTCCTGCAGCAAATGCAGCATCTAGGGCACCCTGGACCCCACCTTCTGTTAATCCTCGTCTAATGGCCTCTATAAGCGTGTAATTGCCTCTTTTAACGGCTCTATCATAGCCTAGTTTCTTTAATAATTCGCTATCTGCTTCTGGTTGTTTTTTGTCTGTAGGTGCTCTTTTTAACATGCCCTCTTGCATTTTTGCCATGTAAGTTTCATTGTCTTCAATATCACCGCCTGGGACGCCTCTTTTTAACGTACCCTCTTGCATTTTTGCTATGTAAGTTGGGTTATCTTCAATATCACTCTCTGTAATTTCTTCTTCAGAAAAAGCAGCACCGCCTCCTTTTGGAGTATCCATTTTTGGTAATTTACTTAAAATATCTTTTTTTAATGCTGTAGAAAAACCTTTTTTACCACTAGTAAATAATCTGTTAGACAAGTCTCCCTCTATACCTGCTTTTGCATAATCAAAAATATCAGATGAAAATATAGATTGACCTGGTTTAAACAAATTTTCATATGAGTATTGATCTGTTACCGTTCCATCTTGAAAAAAGTTTGGCACATCAGGTTTAAGAATATTTAATCGAGTTTCTGTAGGAGGTGGTTTTACAAACATTCTTTTTATAAAGTCGTCATAATCTTGTTTAGTGTACGCGCTAGTTCCAAAGGCACCGTCTTGATATGCTCTTCTTGGTTCTTCAATACCATCCATGATCCCTTCTTTAATAGGGCCACCCATTCTAAACATCGGTCTATTTAACGGTTTCATTAGCTTGGCTTCATCGCTCCATATATGTTAGCAAACAAATTACCAATACCAAGAGCATTAGATAAAGCTGTGCCAAAAGGATTTGGTGTTTGTGTTGGCATAGAAGGTGTCGCAACACCGCCGGATAATCCAGTTAATGCTGTGCCATATCTCTCTAATCTTCCGTATGGTTCTAATGCACTTGCTTGTTCTGCTTGTTGTGCAGCTGTTAATTTTGTTTGATCTAAACCTTGTCTTAATGCACCAAGAGATCCTAGTGCAGAAATATCTTGACCCATGCCTTGTCTCATAAAATTAGATAAACCAAATTGTTGACCTGCTAAACCAGCTCTAGCACCTGCTAGTGCTTGTTGTTGTTGAAATGCTTGTCCTCTTCTTGCTGCTGCATCCGCAAAACCTTGTGCTCTTAATTGTGCTTCAAGTCCTGCTCTACCTAATGCAGTGTCAGCTCTAAATTGTCCTTCTAATGCACCTTGTCTACCACCACCAAATGCACCTTGTGCAACAGCTTGATCTGCAATTTGTTGCAAACCGCCTTGTCTTGATAAATCAAACTGTCTTAGTGATTCGTCAATAACTTGTTGTTGAAATGGTGATTGAAATGCTACAATTGATCCAGCCCCGGTCCCTGCTCCAGTACCCGCGAACTGATCTAAGCCAGCTACGTCTTGACCTGCTTGTGTTATTGCTTGTTGTGCAGAAGATAAAAATGGGGCAAAGCTACCAACACCTTGTTGTGCAATTCCTATTGCCTGTGTTTGTAAAGGATCTAATCCTTGTACAAACTGTGGACCCATAAAAGTTTTTGGATCTAATGCAGCACTATATGTTGTTTTTGCTTGTTGGGCAAAATCTGTTGCGAAATCTTTTAAATATTCTGGTAATGCCATTATACTACTCTATTTTCTAATTCCTTCATTGTGTTATACATTTTTTGTGCACCAGCTTTTATACTACCGTTGCCGGCACCTCTGACAGCATCAGCCGTCATTACAAACTCATTTTTACTTAATCTTGCAGGTACGTCGTCTGCTTTTTCTTTTGCTCCAATTGGAACAAAACCACCCTCTGCCCTGAAGTCCATTTCTAAACCACCTAAGTTCATAAGTCCACCTTGTTTTTTAGGTGTTCTAACTTGAACACCACCTGTTGGATAATCAAACTTATTAAACCCTGCTGGTGTATCATAACCTTTTACTTTTGATTCTGGAACTGATCCACCTTTTTGTCTTCGTGTTCTTAAAGCCGCTGCTAAATTTCTATCAAATTCTTCATCTTCATCTTTGTTAGCCGCTAGTCCACCTTGTTTTGCATAAAAGTTTCTCATGACATATTGTTTTTGAGGCATAAACAATAAATCTTTATCGCCATAATTATAAAAATCTCTAGCTCTTTGATTTAATTGAGAAATACTAAAAGGTGTATTTACAATATCTGTCTCTTCTATCTCTTCTTCTTTAGGCGCTAGTAGTCCTGGTGCTAAAAAAGGTAATGCAGCACCAAGTGCACTAGCTGTTATACCAGCTCTACCTATGTTAAACGCACCGTCTTTAAATAATAATGGGTTAGCTTTATTAAAAGGATTTAAAAATCTACCTAGACCTTCGCCACCTACTCCACTAATTCCTTTAAGTCCTAAAGCTTTGTTTCCAAAAACATTTGATAAATTTGCAAGATTACTTGGATTAGCTAATCTTGAAAAAAAACTACCTCCAGCTCCCCCTAATGCAGTGCTTCCACCTAATGCTGCACCACCTGCGTATAGTAAAGCCAATCTACCAATAGGGCTATTAGCAATTTTTTTAACACCTTTAACAGCTTTCTTAATTGGTCTAGTTATTTTTTTAAATATACTACCTAAACCATAAGCTTTTCTTCCAGTTGTGTTGTCCATAATACCACCAAAAGCTGCGGGTACTCTTCTAACACTCATTACTCCAGTTAACTGTTGAGGTTCTTGCATTCTAGATATAGCCATATTTTTACCTTAATTTATCGTTTTACTTTGTTTTACTTAGTAAATCAAGAGGTGGCATGATCACTTTTACATCTTGAGCCATTTCTTCTGGCTTATAACCTTTAGCCAACCAGTCTTTTTTCTCTTTAAAAACCTCACCTGTTTCTTTGTGTCTATAGGTTTCTTCTACTTTTGCGTTTAATATTTCCATTAGTCTGTTTTCTCCTTTAATATATTGAGATAACTAATACCAAACACAACTCCATCAGACACTGTACCGGCCGTTGTATAGGATAATTTAGTGCCACCCTCCACTATTAAAGGAAGCGTTAATATCTCTACACTAGTAGATGTTGCAAGTTGTTGGGTATTAACTATCTCAAAGTTATTGTTTTTAATTGTAACTGTTGGTGTGTTAGATCCTGATTTATTAGTCACTCTTAATGATCTCACTATTATAGTTTCATTAACAGTTGGTTCTAACATATCTACAGATTCTGCAGCTGTAGTAGTTTTACCATAAAATTTATATTGGTTTACTATTGCCATTATGCATCTAAGAAAAAGCTTTTAGCTTCTATCTCTTGTTTTACTTCATCTTGAAAAGAAGAATTAAGTTTTGTTATTACACCGTCTAGATCTCTAACTAATGATTGTAGATTTTCTCTACGATATTCATCTTCTGCTCTTGTTAATGATTGTACAATTTTTGCCATAATTAAAATCCTAATATTCCTGCTAATCCTCCTCTTCTAAAAGAACCCATTTCATCTGATCCACCTGGTCCTTTAGACCCTGGACTTCCTGTAGGGTTACCACCTCCTCCCCCATTTCCACCTTTACTTGAACCACTCCAGCCTGTAGGTGTATGTGGGTTAGGGCTTCCTCCAGTATAACCTTGAGATTTTCCAAAAGCAGAATTAGGATTAACTAAAGATGCTCCAGTTGGAGACTCGTTGTTAGAGGCTTCTATATTAATATCATTTTCTTTTTGATCTATACGACCTTGAATTTCTGCAACTTGATCTCCAGTCCCACCTGGTTTATCAAACTCTTCTTTTTGGTTTGCTAGTAAGTCATCTAATTCTTTTCTAGCTTGATCTAATTTAGCTTGTTGAAATTTTGATAAAACTCCCCGGTTTATCATTTTTGAAATATAATCATTCAATGCTGTTTCATAGTCATTAGTTCCAAAACCCGATATTACATTTTTACCAGCTAATACAGAACCTGGTCCATATTTTAATCCACCTGTATTTGGATCTCTTCCTATCAAATTTAAACCATCAGTAAATTTTAAATTATCTGATGTCCCTGTTACTCTAGTCCCTGTGCCTGCTTCTAAAAAATTTAATTGTGAAGGAAGCGCTGCATTAAAAGTTGGAGAGTTAGGATTAAAGGGACTTCTAAATTTACCTAATATATTTGATACTGTTGGAATACCTGCAAGTGTCCCTCGTGACTGTGCTAATAATCTATCACCAAGCTGACCTCTAATTCTTGGTTTAAAAATACTTCCAATACCTTCTTTAATTTTTCCAAACATAGTAGTTGCTGGAAAATAATCTGAGGTTCCTTCTAAGTCGCTTATTCTAAAATTACTTAGGTCACCCGGCTCTGATGAAAAAGTAGGTGTAAGTGGACCAAAAGGATTAGCACCACCACCTCCACCTCTATCTGTTTGTCCAAAATTAGTAAAAGGTATACCGACTGTCGAATTATCATCTTCTTGTGAGTCTCCAAATGATGGTATTGTAAAAGGATTTTTTAAATATCTTTGTGGAGAAAGATATAAAATACCAGCATCTCTTATTTCTTGATCTGTAGCCATTATCTTCTACCTCCTGGATGTATGTCTAATCTAAAAGTACCTAATTTCCAATCTTGACTTGTAGATGTATTTGCAACTTTTAAAGCTATAGATCTAGCTCTCAATCTTGTGTCAACTTTTGTTGTGGACGGACTAGATGTAAAATTAGTTGTTGTTGGTGAACTATTTGGAAAATCTCTGGTTTGAAAACTAATTTGAGTATCTCCTGTTTGTGATATAAAATCTGGTATAAATCTACTTATTCTCATTATAAACTCTCCATCACCTCTAAGATCAGGTGTTCCAACTGTTTGTCCTCTAACAGTTCTTTGTGTAATATCAAAATCTCCAGAAACAATATTTGCTAAAACTGCTGTAACCACTCCTCCAGCATTAATTTGATCAGTCCCTGTTTCCTGTTGATAGTATATAGTACAACCGTCAGTATTACCAGTAACATCGTACGAGGTATTACTAGTAGGATCGTAAAAAGTTGCATGAGGTCTATCAAAAACAGCAGAGTCTTGCCACGCTGCTCTTGGAAGTGTGCCAGTAGCCCATATAGGACGCTTTGGTGTTGAATCTAAATAATTATATGTAACCACCCTGTCAATTTGATCAGATGATTCCGTGCAGTAAAACCAACTTACTTCGCCAAATAGATTGTTTAAACCTGCATTAATAAGGTCTCTAGATGTAGCATTTATATCATCATAGACATGGTCTTCTACTAAACACGGCATGGATCTTAATTGACCATCATATTGAAAGAATCCATTTTCAGACATCCAGTAAGCCGTACCATCAACTTCTATACATGCATTCTTTCCAAATAATCCACAGTTTGTACCTACTTGTTCAAATGAAAAAGTAAATGGTTGACCTACAAATTTCATAAGAAACAGTGCGGTATCTGTCCAAACATAAATTGCATCTCTACCTCTAATAGCTCCCATAATTTCAGAACCGTCTGCAAGCCTTTGTGTACCGGCTGTGTTAGTAGCGGTGACTGTATATGCATTAGTTCCAGAAATATTTTCTTGATCAGAAAATCTTATAAACATATCATCTTGTGTTGATTGAGTACCAACTGTGGTTTCAGTTCCAAAAAATACTAAGTGTCTATCTGGAGTAGATACTAATACATGTCTAGATTTTGTAGGTGCATTGGCTATAATAGTTGCCCTGTTCCCTGTAGCATTAGCTGCTGCAGCATCCCACTCAAAACATTGACCATTATATATTAATGCAATTAGCTTAGTTCCAAAGTTATCTAATATCCATAAACCTGGATCAATAGTAAAGTCAGAAGATGATGGATCACCCCAAGCAACAAATTTAGAAATATCTGTCACTGTTGCACCTGCACTGTGCCCTGCCTTGGTTGTGCCGTTAACCTCTCTTGCACCACCACTTAAAATATTTGTTGTAGTATTGTTTGCTGTAAAACTTATATCCTCAGACCCTATTCTAATTTCTCCCGAAGATGGAAATGCAGCAGAGTTAGCTAAAGGTATATCTGTTACTGTATCATTGATTGTAGAAGCTAAAGTTGTAGTAGCAGCACCTAAAGCTGTACCAGACCATAAACCTGTACCCCAACCGAAACCACCTAATTGTTGTGCTGGTCCTACTGTATAATATATTAACACAGATGCTGATCCAGCTGCACTTAATGGTGTACCAGACTCTGCTGTATCCATAGTTATAGTGAAAGTCGTTGTGGTTGGTACAGAGGTAACCATAAACTTATTATCTTCAAAAGTAGCATTAGTAAATGTTGAACCAGTTAATCCTGTTACACTATCAAATAAAACAATATCATTTTCATTTAATCCATGTGTTGATCCTAGAGTTACTGTGACTGTCGTTGATGATGACGTGCTGGTAAAATTAGCACCTGTAATTGTTGTTCTAATAGGGTGAATATCATAAAATATTCCACCAGAGTATACATATAAAATTCTATTTGTGCCTAACGCAGCGTATTTAATACCTGCATTATCATCGAAGTGATGGATAGCTCTACCAGCTCCAGTTAGTTTATTCTCTCCTAACTGTTGCCAACCACCTATTTTTTCAGGTGAACCATATCTAAATCTAACATTGTCTCCATCAAACCACTGGCCCTCGGCCCCGGTTTCTGTAACTTGTTTATTGAACCCTGGTAAAAATCCTAATTTTTGTAACATATAAAAACCTGTTTATTAGGTGTTATATCAGATTGTATGTGATTTCAATAGGTTTTAAGCAGAGGGAATCTGTGGTGGATCATCCCCCTGCAAGCCTATTGTATAGACTATTTTTTAATTTTTGTCAATGCTGTGCCTTTGAACCAAGCGGGTACGCCTAGTAAAGGTCTTTTATCTAAATAATTTTCTTTAGCCATTTTAGAGTTAGCTTTATTGTAATGTAAAAATACTTGTCCACAATCTTTACCTTTAAATTCTTCTCTCCAATGTTCAAGATCACAACCAGAATATATTAACATGTCACCTGGTTTAAGATCTATTTTAATACCGGCTTGACCTTTTCTACCTGTTGGATCTAAGTATATTGGCCATGGGTCACCACCTAAGTTTAATGTTGTAGATATTTCACAAGAGTATCTATCACTGTGTCTAGCTAACACATCACCTTCTTTATATATTCTTGCGTAAGAATATGTAGGACTTAATTTAATGCCAGTATGTTTTTCCATAACTGGTTTTACTTCCATTAATAAAGTTTCCATAGCAATATCAGCATAGTGTGAGTAAGTATTAGGGACTTGATGATCATTCCACACACCAAAGTATTCTGTAAACGGTGAAATATATTTGTTATCAAATAAAAATCTTGCAACGTTTCTTTTGTTTAAAAAATATTTATAAACAAAATTTGCAATCTCAGGTGAGATAGCATTTTTTAAAACACTATATTTATTTTTTTTAAACGACATTTAATACTCCTTTTGGTATTGCTTGGCAGTTCCAATGTATAAATCTAAATGGACTATAGCCCATATCTACAATGTACTGATGAGGTAAGTATGATGGAAAGAATATCATTCTACCTGGTTTAACTTTATAATTAATTTGTGAGCTTGCATAAGTTATTTTTGTTTTATCTTTTTCTGGTAAAAGATTCATAACATTACCTGGTCTTGGATCTTCAAACATCGGCAATGATGTAGATTCATCTGCTTTTAAAAAGTAAAAACCTGATATGTGGCCGTTCCAATGTGTATGTAAAGTGTGATGTCCACCACCTTTTTTAGCAAACTCTTGTACCCACATTTCTGTGGTAAATACTTGATAATTAGTTAAATCAAATCCCATTTCACCTAATAAGTTATGTGACGTTGCACCAATATAATTTTGTAATTCTGCAAAGTTAGGATCACCAATTAATGATGTTGAATGAAACACATGACCCATGTCACCTTTGTCACCAAATTTTTTATTTCTTTCATCTATTTGTGGTTTTAATGTTTTCTTAGATGCTTCAATATATTTGTCCGATGCTTTGTTTAAACTATCTACAAACTTAGGTTCATCTGCAAACCATATAGGAGATGCAAAATATTGTTCTAGTTGTAATTGTGTTGGATAACCAACTACTTCTTTTTTTATTTTTTGCTTTCTAGCTTTAGCTTTTTTCTTTTTCATATTATTTAAATGGGTATCCTAAGTTCCATATTACTAAA
>Ga0209348_1000902_pt1 | contig 14930 bp, 8 predicted proteins | sample ETNvirenome_2_30_FD_184065 | JGI IMG/M metagenome (GOLD analysis project Ga0209348, IMG submission 184065) | Marine viral communities from the Pacific Ocean - ETNP_2_30 (SPAdes) (version 2) | ecosystem: Environmental > Aquatic > Marine > Oceanic | place: Pacific Ocean | collected 2013-06-22 | reverse complement strand
GCTAAATACGCTCTTGGTCATGGAATTTTAAGACCAGAAGCAGCAGCAACAATTAAATTATCTGCTTCCTAATTTACAAAAATGGGGTATCTTATTATTAGATACCCTTTTTTTTATGCCACAAGGTAAAGGAACTTATGGTAGTAAGGTTGGCAGACCAAAAGCCAAAAAAACTACTAAAACAACTAAAAAAAAAGTTAAAAAAATGTAGCCATGCCTAAAAAGAAACTTGGTCTATACGCAAACATCCATGCAAAAAGAAAGCGTATAAAAGCTGGTAGTGGTGAAAAAATGAGAAAACCAGGATCTAAAGGTGCTCCTACAGCAGCTAATTTTAGAAGAGCAGCTAAGACTGCTAAGAAAAGATGACAGTAGCAGCTACCACAGAATTAGAAGCAATTAACGTAATGTTAAGTGCGGTAGGAGAAGCACCTATAAACTCTCTTACAGGCACGTTACCAGTTGATGCAAGACAGGCACAAAGTTTTCTTAATGAAGCTAGTAAAGAAATACAAAGTGAAGGTTGGTCATTTAATTATGAGTATGACGTAGTTCTTACTAGGGATGCAGGTAATAGTATTGCCTTACCTACAAATGTTTTACGTGTAGATGTAAGCGTTGCAAATCATCCTGATATAGATCCTGTACAAAGAGGTTTAAAATTATACGATAGAAAAAATCATACATTTTCTTTTACAGAAGATCTTAAAGCTGAAATAGTATATTTTTTAGCGTTTGATGAATTACCAGAACCAGCAAGAAGATATATAAATCTAAAAGCTGCAAGAGTTTTTATAGATAGAGTTTTAGGTGATGATGGATTACGTGGATATACACAACAAGACGAAGTAAGAGCAAGAGCAGTATTATTAGATTCTGATGCTAGTATTGCAGATCATAATGTTCTTACAGGAGATCCAGCAATATCAGGTAGATTTGGTACATTTATGCCACATAAAGCATTAATTAGGTAACTATGGGATTAGTATCTAGAGCTATACCTACTTTATTAAGAGGTATATCACAAGCTGCGGATGCGACAAAACAAGCTGACCATGCAGATTTACAAGACAACGCAAACAGTAGTCCAGTACAAGGATTAACAAAACGTAGTGGTTCTCAGTTTGTTACTGCTATTAGTTCATCTACATTAGGTAATGTACATATACAAACTATAAATAGAGATACAACAGAAAGATACATAGCAATATTTAGTAATGGCAACGTAAAGGTTTATGAGCTTGATGGCACAGAAAAGACTGTAAATAAACCTGACGGTACAACATATCTAAATACATCTAACCCTAGAGATCAGATAAAAACAGTCACTATTGCTGATTTTACATTTGTTGTAAATACTAGCGTTACAGCAGCTATGGACACTACTTTGTCTCCTGGTAACATCACGCAAGCTGTTGTATTTGTAAATCAAGTCTCAGATAAGACTACATATACTTTGACAGTAGATGGCACTACAGCAACAAAAGATACGTCAAGCGATAGTACATTAAGTACAACAACAGTTGCTACAGCATTAAAAAACGGATTATCAGGATTATCAGGATTTACTATTGCACAAAACGGTGCTGTATTACATATCAAGAAAAATGATGGCAGTAATTTTTCTATAGATGGTACTGATACACAAGGTAATTCACATCTTACGGTAGTTAAAAACTCAGTACAAAGATTTACAGATTTACCTACAGTATCGCCAAATGGCATGGTAGTAGAAGTTAAAGGTGATGAATCAACTAATTTTGATAATTATTACGTTAAGTTTGTTACGAATAACGGTGGTGCATTAGAAGAAGGTCAATGGGAAGAAACAGTAGAAGCTGGCATAACTTTTAAATATAATTATGACACTATGCCACACGTTTTAATACGTCAGGCAGATGGTAATTTTAGATTTGCAAGAGTTGATGGTGATAGTTATACAATTTCTGGTAATACATACACATTACCTAAATGGGGTGAAAGAACTGTAGGTGATTTAGAGTCAGCACCTAACTCTTCTTTTATAGGTACAAATATAAATAATGTATTTTTCTTTAGAAATAGATTAGGTTTTCTTGCAGATGACAATGTTGTTTTATCAAGAGTAAGTGAGTTTTTTAACTTTTTTCCAGAAACAGTTTTAACCGTTGTAGATTCAGATCCTATTGACGTAGCTGCATCACATACAAAAGTTGCAATATTAAAAAATGCAGTAACTATGGGTGAACAATTAATTTTGTTTTCAGATCAAACACAATTTGTACTAGCTACTTCATCAGATACATTAACACCAAAAACAGCTAACGTTATAGTTGCAACAGAGTTTGAAAGTAGTGATCTTGTTGCACCTGTAGGTTCTGGTAGTTCTATATATTATTTAACAGATAAAGGGCAGTTTGCAGGTGTTAGAGAATATATAACACAAGAAAATGCAGCTATAAAAGATGCAGCAAATATAACTATACACGTACCAAGACTTATACCAGTAAATATATTTAAGTTTGCAGTATCTACTAATGAAGATGTCTTAGTATTACTTGGTTCTGATAATCCTAATAAGTTATATGTAAATAGATGGTTGATAGGAGATAACAATAGAAAAATATTAAATTCTTGGTCAACATATACATTTAATGCAAGTAGAAGCATAAAAAATATTGATTTCATAGGTACAGATATGTTTATTGTTTTTGAAGAAGCTAATAAAGTTACCTTAGAAAAAATACCATTTGAAGCAAATTTTAAAGAAACATATGCAGATTTTGAATATCATTTAGATCATAAAGTTACAGAAGCTACTACTGGTGTAAGTGTTTCATATAACTCAGGTACAGATGTTTCTACATTTACAGTTCCATACAGATTAAGAGCAAAAATGACTGTAGTAGGTAGGTATCTTAATACAGGAGAAACTAGCACATTTGTAGATACACAAGGTAATACAAAAAATCTTAAGCCTGGACAAGTTTTATTGACTGCTAATGCTACAGACGGATCTACTTCTACAATTACAATAAGTGGTGATTATAGAAATAGTAAATTTATAATTGGTGAACCATACGAAATGCACTATAGATTTAGTACGCAAAGACTTACACAAAATAGTGGAGGTAATAATCAAGGTGAAGTAATTAGTGGTCGATTACAATTACGTAATTTTTATCTTAAGTTTGAAGATACTGGATTTTTTAAAGTAGAAGTTACACCACAAAATAGAGATACAAGTATTCATAAATTTACTGGTAGATTTTTAGGAGCAGCTTCTAGTGCTATAGGTCAGATAAATTTAGAAACAGGTACATTTAAATTTCCTGTTATGAGTAGAGCAGATAGGGTTACTATAGACGTTAAAAATGACACGTTTTTACCTACACAGTTAGCTAGTGCAGAATACGAAGCACAGTTTCACGTAAGGAGTAGAAGGATATAATGGGTTATTTAAGAAAGTCTAATAACAAGGATTTAGATTATGTTATAAAAAACATGAGGGTTATAGATAAAATAGAAGCATTTTATCAGAGTGGTCAAAGTCCAGAAGATGCAGTAGCTTATACTTATTTATGTAGCAATATTACTATGACAGTTGCAGGTGACAACGATCAACCTATGGGATTATGTGGTGTAGCAGCTAACAAATGTATATGGTTTGTTGCTACAGATGAATTGTATGCAACTAAAAAATACAGAATACAACTTATAAGAAAAGGTAAGGAATGGGTTGATAGTTTATTAAAAACTCACGATTATTTATATAATTATGTGTATAAAGAAAATACAAATGCTATTAAGTGGTTGAGATCTATGAATTTTAATTTTATAAATTTACATAAAGAGTTTGGTTATCAAAAACAACCTTTTTATGAATTTATGAGGATAGTATAATGTGTGTTTTTGCTGCTCCCGCCGTTGCTGGTGCTGCTGGTGCTGGTACTGCTGCAAGTCTTGGATCTGCTGCTGCATTTAGTTCCGCTTTTACTGCTGCACCTTTAGTAACTGCACCTGCCATAACTTTACCTGCTGCAACTTCAATATTTAGCCCTGTTGCCTTTGCTGCTGCTGCACCTGCTATACCTTTTGCTGCTGGTTTATCTGCACCTTTAGGTGCTGCTGCAAGTAGTAGTTTTTTAGGTTTAGGTTCTGCTGCAAAACCATTTATGGCAAGACAAGGATTAAATCTTTTTACAAAAGGATTTAGTGCTATACAACAAAGGAGAATAGCAAATCAGCAAGCACGATACGCATACGAAGCTGCAAGGCGAGGTGCGGAGGCTGCTGACCTTGCATTTTCTAGAGAAGTGGAAGCCACAGCATCTAGATTAAAAGAAGAAAGAGCTAGTGCAGCACAACAAAAATTAACAGCTACTATAAAAGGTATGAGGGCTAGAGCAGCAATAAGAGCAACAGAAAGATCAGGTCTTACAATAGATTTATTATTACAAGATGCAGAAAATCAAGCTGCTAATCTAAGAGAAGCAATAGCACAAACTATGGACACACAAGTAAGACAATATTCTAGGGATGTACAAGCATTTGAAGCTAAAAGAGATAGTAGAAGAAATCAACAAGTTGATTTACAAAATCAAGCGTATATGAACGCACAAAAAGCACCTACACTACTAGATACTATTGCATCAGTAGCAAATCAAGGTTTACAAGATTACACAACCCTTAAGGCATTAGCATGACAGACTCTTACATAGGAACAGAATTCAAATCTGCAACAAGACCTAGAGATACTTTTGTACAGCAAAGTAGAGTTGCACCTGTAAATACACAAGATGCTATAGGTCAACTTGCTAGTGCATTATCAACTATTAATCCAGGATTAAATAAATTAATAGAGCAAAATATAAAAGAAAAAATAGAAGAAGATAAGGCAGAAGGACAAAGGATGGCAATAGAAGAAACTGTAGATAGTGGTGGTTTTTTAAATGTTGTAGATAATTACAGAAAGAAAAATGGTGATATAGCTGCTAATAATTTGATTGGTGGAAGTATGTTTATACAAGGACAATATGAAAGAACGAAAGCACAATTAGGTCAACAGTCATTAAAAAATGCACTAGATAATGGTTATACAAATACACTTTTGCCATATGTAGATGAAGAAACAGGAGAAACAAAAGAAAAACCTATTAATGCTTTTGCACCTAACGATCCTGTAGTCCAGGCATGGAGGGATGGCATAGTAAAAAAACATACAGATAAATTATCTGATGTAAGGCCAGCTTTTCTTAACAAGCATTTTTATCCAAAAATGCAAGAACACGTTTTTAATAACGCAAATCATCACATAAAAGAACATAGAAAATATAAAATTACACAAATACAAACACAGTCAACGCAAGTTGTTACAGCATTTGCAGCTACATATTCTAAGTATAGAGACATACAACCATACACACCAACAGAGTTACAACAAATAGAAGATGGTACTTTTGAGTTTGACGTAGATCCTAATCGTAAAGCATATGGAGAGGCACTAAAAATAGTAGAAGATTATGCAACAGGACTTAGAAATTTAGGTCTTACAGGCACTAATGCAAAAACAACATTTGACGTTATATCTAAATCTATTATCAATAATGCAAAATTATTAGCAAGTAGTGGCAATCCAGCAGATCAACAAGTAGCAAGAGACTTTCCTGTTGTTATGGCAAGTCTTATAAGATATGGCAATGATGGCGGTACATTAGTAAATCATCCAGAATTTAAAGAAGAGTATGCAAAGTTTCAGTACAACTTTGACGATAATGCTAGAAAAAGAATAGAAGGCAGACAGAAGTTAGGTAATACACTTGCAAATATTGAATTTTATAAAGACATGGAAAACATATGGTATAAGACTGAAGAGATAGACGGTAAGACTATTATTACTACAAGGTCAAGAGAAGAAGTACAACAAGAATTTATGAAATTACAAACAAAATATAGAAGTATTATAGATAAGGTAAACGAAAGAGGTTATGCAGATAATAGTGAATTAAAAACAGATTTAGAAAAACTTAAAAATTATATGAGTTATGGATATGGATCACAAGATACAGGTGTTTTATATAGTTTATTAGCACAGATACAGGCAAACCATCCTACGTTAGACGATAAAGCCTATGAAATGATAGATAGTGTACGAAAAGATATAGCGAAACATAAAACTATTGCAGATCGTATAAACGATACAAGAACAGATATATATAAAATTACCAACCCTTATTTTGGTGTAATGGGTTTAGGTCAATATGCTAAAAGTTTTTCACAACAAAAAATAAATCAATTTACAATACAAACAGATAAATTAATTAGACAATATTATTTCAGTCGTTTGCAAATACAAAAAGATGATGCTGGATTATATTTTTATGGACATGATGCTGTTGATTTTGATACTTTCAAACAAAATATTTTATTGTCTGCACAAGTAGCAACAGGTAATCTTTTATATACAGAAGCACAACAAATACCTGGTTTTGTATATATGTATGACGTTACTAAAATACCTATTCCAAATGCGTCTTTTGCTAAAACAGATAAGCAAGGTATAGAAAGCGTTACTTTACCAGGAAAAGAAGATGAACAAACAAGAATCCCACAGTTTATAGGAGTAGGATCTAATACTATTAGAGATCAAAATACAGCTAATATTGCAGCACAAAAAGGTCTTACATTCAATCCAGAAGCAAGTCAAAAAGAAGGTAGAGCAGTATTTGATAATCAACCAAGATCTAATGATAATGTAGATGGCACATTTGACGATAATCAAACTACAGAGATAGAAAACGACAATAGTGAAATAAATGAAACTGTAAATAAAGGTAAGAATGTAGAAGAAGAAGAAAATTTAAATGCAGAAGTAGAATTAACAGATACTAATAACGCTAATAAGGTGTCACGCAAAGTATTAGAAAAATTAATAGAAGATGGATCTGTTAAATTTAGTGCTGGTAGTTATGTAGATGATGACGGTAATGTATATGTGTCAAGCGAACCTGTAGATATAAAAACAACTACAGGTGATAAACCACTTATAGAAAACAATAAAAACGTATTTGAACAAGATCCTGTTGACGATACTGGATATGTTAAAAATATATCTCAGTCAGTATTCCAAAGATTACAACAACAAAAACTTATAAAACCAATACAAAAAGATGGCAAGACATTTTATGAAAATGTAATGTCAGGTGAAATTTATCAAATACAAACACCGTTAGAAACTAACAATGTACAAACAGACATACCTAGCGAAGTAGAAACTGCACCTGGATTTGATTTAAATGACATTCAAAACAGGTCAGAAATACGTAGTGATGTAACTACAAACTTAGGAGGTAAAGAAGGATCATTAATTGCTATGAGTCCTACAGAAAAAAATAATGTCAAACAAAGACTGACAGAAATGATAAAAGACGTTGATGTGACAAAAATCCCACAGAATAAAATACAAGAAATGTTATTAGAGGTAGGCTTTAGCCCTAGAGAAGCAAGAATATTAGCAGCAGTAGCTATGGCAGAATCCAGAGGTGATGCCACAATAGATACAGTTAAGTCTGGTCTTGATCCTAATAAAGTTGGTGAATTTTCTATAGGATTATTTCAAATCAATATGGAAGATAGATTTAAAGAGCAAAGGTTAAAATTATTTGGTATTAGTTCTATAGAAGAATTATATGATCCTATTGTTAATGTTATGGCAGCTAAAGCATTATATGATGAACGTGGAGGAGGAGAAAATGGATTAAAAGCGTGGAGTGCATATAAAAACAATTCATACAAAGCATTTATTCCTGACCGTACACCACCTGGCTAATGACAAACTCAAACCCAAACTTCAATCCTAATATTGATGAAACAGATTCAGCAGAATCTAATATAGCTCCTATTGAACAGTTAACAGAAGATAATAAGCAAAATATAGAACTTAATAGTTTACAAATAGAAGGTACAGATCCAAAAGGTAAAGCTATAAAAAACAGAAGAGGTAGAATTATAGGTTATGAAAACGATACGGAAGAAGGTTTTGATAAAGACGCATTTTTAGATTACAAAAACAACAACTATACAAATCCACAAATAGGTAGGTCTGTTGTAAGAAATAACGAGTCAGATATTATAAGAGGTGAATTTAATCAAAAAGATTTATTTGCAGAGTTTGAGCAAAACATACGACCATTATCTGTACTAGAAAAAACCTTTCCTAGTAATTTACGTTTTCAATTAACACAAGAAGAAAGAAATAAATTTGCTGTAAGAAAAGAAGATGGAAGTATAGATCATGCAGCTACAGATAGAAAATTTGCAGTATTAGGAGAAAACAAATATGCAAGAGCATCAATAGCAGGTATAGCAAACATACCGAATGAGCTATATAAGATAGGTCGATATATAGGTGGAGATAGGACACCAGATAATTTATATGCACTACAAGATTTAGGATTAGAACTAGAAGATGACAAAGATGATTTTGCTTATCAAACTACAAAATTCTTAGCAGGGTTTTTACTTCCATATGCAGGTCTAAGCAAGACAGGAAAGGTTCTTAGCGGTTGGAAAATGTTAAAGGGTGTAAATGGTCTAGGACTTGCTAACCCTGCCTTTAGATCTTTTGTAGCAGGTAGTATTGCAGAAACTATAGCCATAGATGCTTATGACGAAAACTTTTTTAATTTTCTTATAGATATAGATACACCATATCTAGATTTTGCAAAACCATTATTTGAGGTATTAGCTGCTGACGAAACAAGAACAGAAGATTTAGGTGTAGCAAAACTTAGACAGTTTTTAGCAGGTGGTGTATTTGGTGAAGTTTTAGGTTATGGAGGTTCTAAGGTTGCACAAAAACTTGTATTAGAACCTATTGGTTATGGAGTAAAAGCAACAGGTAATGGTGCTTTATTTTTAGCAGATCAAGGTAGTCAGGTTATAAGAAGAACTATGGATGAATTTATGCCACCTACTATTTTAAGTAAGGAGCAGATAAGAAGTAGAACCATACAACTATTAAAAGATATAAAAGCAAATCCAAAACGTTTAGAATTTTTTAAAAAACAAATAGATATTCTCAATAATGCAAATGTTACTGAAACTGCTGGTTTTGTACCAAAAGAAATCGCAGATGAAATTACAGAACTAGATAGAGTTGCAAGAAGAGTAGAAGATTTAATTGTAAGAGGTGATCTTGTATATGCTGAAGGTGCATTAGATTTCGAACCTGATGCTGATTCAATGGAATATTTTACACAAAAAATATTTCAAGAACTTAGCGAAGGTACATTAAATAACCAGCGTTTAGATGATTTATTAAGACAACAACCTTTGCTTACATTTAAACAGAGTAAAGATCAGGCATTTACAAGAGTATCAGAACGAATAGAAGGACTACGTAGCTATAGAGGTATAGAACGTACAGAAAGGTATCTTAATAATTTAGCTAGAGATAGAGTTATAGGTTTAGAAGAAGTAGATGAAATAAGAGATTTTCTTAATTTTATTGGTAGAGAAGCATTTGACGATATTGTATTAGAACAAGATGCAACTTTAAGTAGAGCAACTTTAGGTAATTATAATTTTAATAAGTCTCTTATAAAACTAAGAAATACAACTATAAAAGAAGGTCGTATGAGTGAAGTGCTTATACATGAGTTGTGGCATAGTCTTAGTAGAAACCTACCAGATAAACAATTACGAAAACTTACAGGAGAGTTTGCTAGAGCTAGAAACAAGTTTTTACAAGACCACGAAGCTGCAAAAAAAGCATTTATAGCAAAAACAAGTATTCAAGAAATGCAAGTTATAAAAAACTTAGAAGCATTTAACAGAGGAACTAAAGCTGCAAAAGTAACCAAAGAAAGTTTTAATGCAGTAGCTTCTAAGTATTACGACAAAGAATTTAAATTTGTAGGCGATAGTTATCAGTTTTTAAATATTGACGAATATTTTGCAGTTAACATGACAAAAATGTTTGAAGATTATGTATTGGAACTAGAAACATTAGCACCAAGAGGAACATTTAAATATGTCACACAGATAGTTGCAGAAATGTTTAGAGATACATTAGCAAGTATTAGGTCTGTACTTGGATTAGAGCAAACGAAAAATATATTTAATATGTATAAAAGAAGAATGTTTAAGCAAAGACTTAGTAGATACCCACTAGAGTTTCGTAATTTAAATAAACTGCCAACAGAGTTAGAAGCAACTCTTAATGCAAAAATGCCAGGTGACAAAGGTTTTAAACGACAAAGAATAAAAGCTAGATTTAATCGTAATTTATATGGTGATGGTCAAGAAATAACAATAGCTGAAAGAGTTGCAGATAATTTATTAGATCTAGATCCTAAAGCACCTTTTAGGATGACTCATGCAGAGACTATAGGTTATGCACATGGCGAGCTACCAGAACACGTATATAAGGATATAGTTGCTGCTGCTGGTGCTATGAATACAGGCAACCCAACAAAACGTTTGAGAGTTAAATTATTAAGAGCTTTAAATCTACAAAAAGAGATTATAGGTAATATGAAAACAAATATACATGAGTTAGAAAAATATGCACTTACAGGATCACAGATACCACAAGAGATTATAGATGAAGTTGCACTAGATTCTTATCGTTGGATAAAATTTAATACACCTACAAAAAAAGTTGTAAGTGAAGTTGCAGGTACATTAGACGCAATAAAATTAGTAGGTAAAGAACCACCAGAAGGTGCTATATCTACAAAGCTAGGAAGAAAAAAGAAAGATACGTTACCTAAAGGCAATATAAAAAATCAAGTAGCAGGTACATTAAAAAGAATAGAAGAAGAAGAGTTATTACCAAAACCAGAAGAGATAGCAAAAGCTATTAGTGATATGCAAAATAGTGGTGATATAGAAGGCATACTGACATATGCAAGAAGGATGATGATACTTGCAGATGATCCTAAACAGGCTGGTCGATTTATAGCAAAAGCACCGTTAACACAAGCATTATTTAAAACTGGCAGTATTGCTAACGAATTGTTTATTAATAGTATTTTATCTGCACCAGAAACACAGATAGTAAACACAATAGGTTCTTTATTCAACGTTGCTCTTGCACCTGTAGATTTATTTTTAGGTAGTGGCATAGCTGATGCTGCACTAAAAGGTAGAGCAATAAAAGAGTTTACTGCAATGTTTTCTACCTTAGAACAAAGTTTTATAATGGCAGGTAAGGCACTTAGAGGTGGAGAAAGTATTATAGATCCACATCATATGTTAGGTGTACAAGATGGTATGAGAGGTAGAAATAGATATGCAATGCAGTTTGACAATGAAATGAATAATCCATTTATTGCAACTATTAATTTGATTGGTAGTGTTGCAAGATTACCTTCTAGATTTCTTATAGCAGGTGACGAGCTTATAAAAAACATTGCATTTAGAAGTCATGTAACAGGTGAATTTTATGAGCAAGCCTATAGGCAAGGGCTAAAAGGTGATGTAATGAAAGATTATATAGCAGAAAAAACAAGTAGAGTATTTGATATTGTCGAAAAACATAAGTTTAGTGCAGACAAAAAGAACAAAGATATTTTAGAAGCATATTTACGAGGTATAGATTTTGCACAGGACAAGACATTTACATCACAAATAGGTGGTAGTGGTATTACAGGTTTTGGTGGAGGCAAGTTTACAAATGATGTTGCAACAATAATGAAGCATCCAGTAATGAAACCTATAGCACCTTTTGTTACTACACCAGTAAATATAGGTAAAAGTGTTATTAGAAGAGCAGGTGTATCTATACCAGGACAACCAAAAATGAACGCAACATTAGGAAGAATATTGGCTGAACATAATGACAGATTATTTAGTCCAGACATGGCTACAAGAATGAGAGCTAACGGAGAAAGCATTACAGGTGGTTTATTAATAGGGTCGTTTGTGACATTAGCTATAGCAGCAGATAATCCAGAAGCACCTATAGCATTAGTTGGAGGTGGTACAACATTTAATCCTGAGAAGCGTAGGCAAACACAATTTGGATTTAGAGAATTACCATATAGCTTTAGATTTTTAAAGAAAACAAACGGTATGTTTGGTGAGGTAGTAAGAAACGAAGATGGTAGTCCACAATATGTATATATAGATTTTATTTCTAGATTAGAACCTATAGCATCATTACTAATGCTTGCTTCTGACTTTGCAAATGTAAGTAAGTTTCAAGGTGAAGAAGATGATAGAAACTTAGCAGCTACATTACGTGTATTAGTAGGAAATAATTTAAGCAATAAATATTTTATACAAAGTGTAGGTAATTTATTTGAGTTAATGAATAATCCTACAAGGTTAGAGTCTTGGTTAAGACAACCAGCTAACTACATTGCAGCTATAGGTGCATATCCTATAGGTCTTAAAAAGAGTTTACGTAGGGCTAGAGGTGAAGATTGGACATCTACATTAGGTCAAGTATATGAAAACGGTAAATTTATTGGCAAAGGTATGGGTATAGAAAAAGGTGAATTAGATCCACAAGAAATTAGTAAAGTAGATGCTGGCAATTACGAAGAAGATTTTATGATGGGTTTATTTCCAGGTAACGATCTAGGTAGTTTAAAAACAAAACGCAAACCATTTTTGATGAACTCATTAGATATTTTAGGCACTATGGTTATGCACACTATTAATAATGATTTAGCACCAAGATTAAATCCATTATCAGGTAAACCATATGAAAACTTTGGAACAATACCTTTTGTAGGTGGTATTAGATATAGTCAAAGTAGTAAAGATCCGAATGAAATACTATTAAAAAAATATGATCTTAAATTAGTGCCTGTATCAGATATTCTTAGTGAGAATAGTAGTATGGTTGTTAGTAATGTAAATCTAAAATCTAAAGAATTACATACACTAGAAAATCTTACATCAAGTATAAAAATAGATACACCTTATGGAAATAATTTACAATTTAGCCAGGCATTATATAAGTTGCAACAGACTACAGAATTTAAGACATTTATGAAAAACTTTAATACACCACAAGATGATAGATTTCCTGATAACGAGTCATATGTAGAGTTTCAAAATCAACAAAGAAGATATATGAACAATATGATAAATCGACTTTATAGAGCTTACAAAGAGCAAGCTGTAAATGTTTTAATAGATAGAAAGCGTGGACTTTTATCGAATGACTTTTATGATAGGGTGGAAGCTGGTAATAATCGTGAACGCTTACGTATTATGAACGAGCAATCAACAAACGCTAGTGTACAAAACGTTAGCGGATTAGAAGATTTACTTAGGACTGTCTAATGGCTACTAACACTACAGCTACAGCTACGAATCATACAGGAAACGGAAGTACAAATAGTTTTGCAATATCTTTTTCGTTTTTAGCAAATAACGAAGTAGATGTCACAGTAGCAGGTGTATTAAAAACATTAGACACTCACTATACGATAAGCGGATCTACAGTTACATTTACTTCTGGCAACACCCCTGCTAATGGTGCTGCCATTAAGTTTCAACGAGATACAAATATAAGTACAAAGAAAGTAGATTTTACAGATGGTAGCGTTTTAACAGAAACAGATCTTGATACAAACAGCGACCAGGTATTATTTGCTCAACAAGAGATTACAGATAAATTAGGTGGCATTGAAGAGGGAGCAACCGCAGATCAGACAGCAGCAGAAATTAGAACACTTGTAGGTAATGCAACAGATAGTAATGTTTTTACAGATGCAGAGAAAACAAAATTAGCTGGTATAGATACAAACGCTAAAGACGATCAAACAGCGTCAGAAATAAAAACTCTTATAGCCAGTAGTCCTCTTGATGCTAGTCATCTTGCAGCTAACTCAGTAAATACAAGTGAACTTGCAGATGATTCAGTTACATATTCTAAACTACAAAACGTATCAGCTACAGACAGAGTATTAGGTAGAGATTCTAGTGGTGCAGGGGTAGTAGAAGAAATAACACCTGCTAATTTACGCACCATGATAAACGTAGAAGATGGTGCTACCGCAGATCAAACTAATGCAGAAATCAAAACTGCATACGAAGCTAACTCAAATACAAACGCTTTTACAGATGCAGAAAAAACTAAGTTAACTAGCGTTGAAACAAATGCTAAAGACGATCAAACTGCTAGTGAGATCAAGACTTTATACGAATCAAACAGCAATACAAATGCTCTTACAGATGCAGAAAAAACAGTTATTGATGGTGTTACTGCAAACACAAGTGAACTAAATAAATTAGATGGTTTTACAGGTTCTACTTCTGATCTAAACCAGGTATCAGGAATGTCTAAACAGACCACTATTACTAATAGTGATAGTCACTTTCCTACTTCTGGTGCTGTTGTAGATTTTGTTGCTAACCAAATAGCACCTGTTGGTGGACTAGAAGTTATTGCAGATGAAGATAACTTCCCTGCAACACAGCCAGTATCAGGTGTTGTTATTAGTATCAGTAATGCTGATGGCTTAGTTATAAATAGTTCTGGGGTTGCAACAAACGCTAGGACAGTAGGTAGTGGAAGCGATAACGTAACTATAAATAATTTTCCTACAAGTCTAAGAAATAAGACATTATCTAATGAATTAGGCTTGCTTGTCAGTTCTACAGGTGCAAGTCAGATATATAACTATCACAAGCTACTAGCAAAAGAAACAGATGTTTTACAGCTATCAGAAGATATAAATGATTTTGGTAATAGATATAGAGTCGTATCAACAAACCCCACAAGTGATAATGATGCAGGCGATTTAATATTTAATACTTCTACTCAAAAGTTATTAGTATATAACGCAACATCAGGTGCTTTTGAAGAAGCACAATCTGTTGGTAACTTTTTTATATCTACACTTAGCCCTGCATTTAATGGAAGCGTACAGGACTTTACTATTACAAACGCACCAAGTAATGCACAGCAGATAATCTTAAGTATTAAT
>Ga0209348_1000901_pt1 | contig 14932 bp, 26 predicted proteins | sample ETNvirenome_2_30_FD_184065 | JGI IMG/M metagenome (GOLD analysis project Ga0209348, IMG submission 184065) | Marine viral communities from the Pacific Ocean - ETNP_2_30 (SPAdes) (version 2) | ecosystem: Environmental > Aquatic > Marine > Oceanic | place: Pacific Ocean | collected 2013-06-22 | reverse complement strand
TTCGTAGTTCCACTCCATAGGTATGAACAAAGAATATAATCCTGAGCTAGTCTGTCCATTGCGGTTTCTACGTGTGACGTCTGAGTCATAATAAAGTTTTTTAAAGTTATCACCGCCTTTGTCTAATGAGTTACTAGTTGAGCCCATCATGCACTTGCCTATAATTCTTCTACCTAATCTTAGCGTCGTCTTCGTAACCCTCCAGTTGTTGAGGATGTTCGTTGGACGCTCCCACTTGCCGCTCTCATCGTGGACGAGTAGTTTAAGTTTCTCACCGTCGTACGAGTTGTCGCCTGTGTTCTTCCAATCGATCGTGGTGTCAAGACCGTCGAGTTCACGTAACGTCTCATTGGTTTCAAGCTTCTTGCGGGTAAATTTACTTGCTGGTACTCTGTATGCAAGCTCTGTCTTTGGCCTGTCCATACCGTCCTGTATTGGCTTGAAAAAGAACGGGTAATTAACGGATATTGGTACCACCTTATCAGTAAACATCTTCTTGGCGTCAGGGCCAGATTTTGATAATATCCCGAACCTAGAGTCGCTTGATATGGTCGCCATATTAACAATTTCTCCTGATGCCATAAATGAAAATCCAGACCGTCTATTCTTGAGGTAGCACATGCCATAGGATCTATTATCGGCCTTACAAGCTTCCCAGAATATGTAGAATAATCTGTTTGACTCGCGGAAGTCAGGTTTACCGACATCAATTTTACTCCACTGCAAGTACATATAGTGAGTACCAGTAACGTAAGTAGCCAGATTCTTATTATAGAACCAAAAGCCTTCTTCTCTTCGAGTAAATTCTTGATCAATGTAATCATACCACTGTTCTTTAAAATCTGCTGGATATTCTTCCCAGTCAAATACAGATTTTATTTTTTGTAAAACTTTTGGATATTCACTGTGCTCCCAAGTTTTAGATTTAAATTTATGTACGTTCTTAGGTTTTGGTAAAGCTATTTTTAAGTTTTGTATTTCAATTACTTCACTTATTTCACCTGTTTTAGATATAACAACTATATCGTGTTCTTTGTTATATCCGTACTCCCACTTTTTATATCTGTTATTTTTTTTTAACGTCTGAGGTTTTATGTGATCTTTTAGTGTTTTTACTAGAGCTTGTTTGTAACTCATTTTGATCTACCTTCAGCAAAGCCTTTAAAAGTTCTTTGTTTGTCTTCTTGTTTAGGCTTTTCGTTTAACATATCTTCTTCTTGCTGTATACGAGTAAGTATTTCAAAGGCATCGAATATAGCTAGCTTTTTAGTAGCAGCTGCGTTTTTAAGTCTATCAGCTGATATGTCATCGTCTGAATCAACTATAGGCTCTTTAGCAACTTTAATAAGTTCTTCCACGGCCTTTTGCCCAGCTTGGATTATATTCAACTTCGTCTCCTTTGTATTCATATTTAATTGTAATATCATTAGTTCGCATGCGGTATAATCTGTTCTCATCTATGATAAACTCATATTCGCTGCTAGGGCTGAATCCAACTAGATCCCCCTCGTATATTTTAAACGCTTCTAGCGAGCTATTACCGTATTTTAGTATACCAATACGTTTTTGCTCTTTTTCATCGCTTATAATATGTTTTTCTTTTTTAAGTATTGGCTTTACAAAACAAAAATTACCAGGTGCTTTCCACTGGCCTTTGTGTTTGTATAGAAATATCTGATCGTAATAACAGAAGTACATGTCTTCTTTGAAGTAGCACGTACTGTTTTTTTCAATACCTTTTACGTTGTAAAATCTTCTAAACACATTGTGGTGAACTATAACCTCGTCTCCAATGCTTATATTTGTATCACCTATTAAAGGCGTTGACATAACAACTCCTGCGCGGTTAACAAACTTGTGATCGTCCATAGTTGTGTTGATGATTAGTTTCTTATCACCAAACTCTACTTCATTTGCATACCTACCGTTTTTAGGCTGTATGATGAAGCTATATAAACTTTGCATTAGTACTCTAGATTATATTCAATTGATATAGCCATGTTAGAATTAAACTTTTTCCAAGGTATGACTTCATTATTTTTTTCGATGTATATATTATATGATCCGTCTTTTTGGTCGTGTAATATATCAGATATGCAATGACCTCCGTAAACCTGTTGGCCTACGGAATAATGCATTGCTTCATTTTTATAATCTGCGCCAATACTTATTTTTCTAATCAGCTTGGCCATCTTCTTGTACTATTTTTTCGTAAGTCCCGTCTTCTAAGTTAACAGTAATTTTACCGTACTTATCCTCTAACTCATCGTTAAATTTTCTAGACTCTCTTACAGCTTCTGCAAAAGTATGCAATAGCTCATGTTTCTGAGCTTCAATAGCTCCAACGTCTGATAATAGTCTAGCTTTAATAGACTGTTGATTAGATAATTTTTCTAATTCTTTTTCTTCGATTTTATTACTCATTTTTATTTAATTTGATTGTTATTTAATTTACTATATATTAATCACTTATATTAGCTTTTATTTACTATTGACTTTGCTTTTTCCCAAGATCTGCCAACAAAGTAAGCTCCGTAGACTGTTACAAGCAGTGTTTGGAATATTGGTATGTACTCTTCTGCTATTGTAAACTCTCCTATGTTTCCGTCAAAAAAAGCACATACAGTAAATATTACTGTTAAGTATACAAGCACCATAGGTCTTATGTTTTTAGAAAGCTTCGAGTCAGATGCCATATCTGCTTTCCATCTTTCAGTAACTTGCTCTTGTGCTTCTTTATCTGCTTTCTCTAGTATCTCTGTTATTAATCTTTGAGCTTCTAGCTTTTCTTCTTTTGTAGTTGTTAAGTTATCTAAAACTTCACCGACCTCTTTAATAACATTGCCGGTTAACCACTGCCATATCTTTTTCATATTACCACTTAACTTTATTAGCCCAGTATGCTGCACTTAATTTACCTTTAGCTATGTTTTTTCTATGTCTAGCTTTAAAACTTTTACGTCTAGCTTTTTGTTTTGCTGACTCGCCTCTCTTAGGTTTACCTGCTGTAGTTACACCTTGCTGCCCAAACCGTATAATTTTTTGCACACCGCCAGAACAAGCTTTAACTACATGGGACTTAGTCCTGTGCTTAGGTGTTCTTCTAGGCTTGTTGCAAGCCATTTTACTTTTGTTTAGTTTAGCCATTTTTAAAATGTGTTTGAAACGTAGTCTACACCAGCAAACATATGCACGCCGTTATCTTGTATTTCTACTGCAAACTGTTTCCAGCCGTAAGGGTGATCTTCTAAGCCTATCCACATAACATCTACATGGTACTTATCGCTTAGTACTGGCGCTTTAGTTTCATTGCCTTCTTCGTCATACTCTCCAGGTGTTACAACAATGTTTCCAAGCGCAGCTAAGCTATGTTCGTGAGTTGGATAATCATTACCGTCTTCGTCTTTAGCAGTTCCTAAAGCTTTTAGTTTTGTTTCATACGCTGACTTACTGTCAAACTCATATTTACCTATTTTCATATTTATGTTGTTAACGCTATTAGTTCTGCATCAGTTAATAATTTTGAATACACTCTTACTTCTCTTATTTTGCCTTTAAAATGACTTTGATCGCCACCTCTGTCAAAAGCTAATTCAGACAAAGAAGCTGAAAAGTTAAGACTATCTGTGCGATCAACTTCTTTTACTCCGTTAATAAAGCCTTCTATATCACCATTTTTATACTTTAAAGCTACTTTAACAAATTGTGTTCTATCTGATACAGTTCTATTTTGAACAGTTACATTAGAGTTGCCTGCTCTTATTCTAAATGATACTTGATTTGAACCAGAGTTGTAAAATATTTCTGCAGTGTTTTGTATTGTTGAATTAGATATTGAAATAGCTCTTTGTATAGTGTCGTCTGCTAAAGCTGCAATTTCGCAGTATAAAACACCTTCTGTTGAATTAAAATCCTGAAGTGCTCCAGAGCCGTTACAACGTTCTGCGGTTCTAGTTACATCAGAGCCTGTGCATGGTATATATGATGTAGCAAAAGATCCTGCTTCTTCTTGAGGGTGACATAATATAATAGAAAATCCTCCGTTTGAAGTACCTTGAGACGGTCTTAATTTTACATTAAAAGCTTCGCCGTCAGATCTTGTTGCTGTTCGTGTATATCTAACAAAATCTGTAGAATTTACTGTTACATTAGTCCCTCCACTTCCTCTAAATCTTAATATTTTAGAACCACTTTCAACAAGCTTTATGTATACGCTTTGAGTTACAGTTCCAGATGATATTGATGTGCTTGTTTGTCCCAAACGAATAGCAACATTTTCAGCATCAGCGGGAAAGTCTACTTGAACAGCGTTTGTGCCGCCAAACATATCTGTTTTACCAGTTGTTATTGTGCCTGCGCTTCCACTTCCAAATTCTACATAAGTCCAAGTAGACGTATTTTCTGAATTTTTACAAACATTAGTTCGTTCTGGTTCTAAAAGCAAATGGCCTTTAGTGTCGTCTGTAAAATCTATTCTAGGCACGTTAGCAGCTACGCTTTCTATTAAACCTGATTTATTAACTCTAGTCGCTGTAGTAGCTCTAGTAAAGTCGAACTCTTTATTAAAAAACATACCACTAGCATCGTTATACGCTAGCAGCTTATTTGCTTTTACACCCCAGTTTCCGTTTCCTAATCTTACTCCCATATTATATTATTGTATAACTACCAGCTTCTGCTAAGGCAGTAAATGAATTAAACCCAGATCCTGTTAAACACTCTAATTCATCGTTGTCTAAAAACTCTTTAAATACTGCAACGCATTTTGCTTTGCCTTGAAAAGGGTTTGAAGTTGCTGTTGTTGAAAAATTTAAACTTGTAAAAGTGTCAGCGGACAAAACATTTCCGCTTGTGTCAGTTCCTACTTGTACACCGTCAATAAATAAAGCAAAATCGTCTTGTTTATATCTAAAAGCAATTTTTGAAAATTGTGTTCTATCTGAAACATCAAATTGTATTGCAGACACAAAAGTTCCAGCGTTTCTATATCTGCCTAAAACTCTGTTACTTGTTGGGTTGTATTGTATTGATGCATAGTTGTTATTGTCTGAAGATACAGCTATAGCTCGATTGTTCGTTCCATCTACTAAACAAGCTGTTTCAGTATATAAAACTCCTTCAGTTGTACTTATAAGGCTTGAATCCCCTGCGCTACTCGCAAATTCTCCGTTTCTAGTTACAGTGCTACCGCTTGTTGGAATTAAACTTGTCGCGAAAGTTTTCGATTCTAATTGTGCACCAGATAAAAGTATGTCTCCATCTGTTCCAGCTATTACAATACCTATTTTAGTAGTCGTTGTAGTAACCGCTAATGTAACTGACACTCTTTGCCAATCTGAAGTTAAAGTGATTGCTCCAGTTGTAGTAGAAGGCCCAGCAGTGTTATTTCTTATTTGTATGTTAACTGTAGTAGAACCAGCAGACTTAACATAAACACTAAATGTAAAAGTAGAAGCTGGATCTGATGCTAAAACAGTATATTGTTTTTTTAAAGCACCTGCATTATCAACCCAACTAGGTGGACTATTTGTCGCGCCACTTACTCTTTTAATATCACCACTTACACCAAAAGGAGTTATACCAGTTTCTACTTGTTGACTTGATCCAGTAGTAGCACTCCAACCAGTAGATAAACCTGAAGAATTAGTTTCATAGTTGGATGAACTAGGTTCTAGAAGTATTTGACCCGTACCGCCTGTAAAATCAATCCTTGGTAAACCACTTGCGACAGACTCTATAAGACCGCTTGAGTTTACTCTTGTAGCTGTAGTTGCTCTTGTAAAATTAAAATCTGCATGTGTAACTTTTTTAACACTAACATTATCAACAACAGCACTATCACTACTTGTTTTTACACTGATAAAAAACTCAGCTCCACCGGTAGAATTACTTCTAGCAAAAACAGTGTGAGTACCAACAGAAGACGGTAAGTCTACTGTTAAACAAGTTCCACCTCTTGTTGTAAACAAAATATTATTACCAGAGCTTAAAATAACATCATAAGTTATTTTATAATTTTTGTTATTCTCTAATACTCCAGTCTGTCTAACTGCCGCGCTAGCGTTTGGTAAATTTACTACTCCATCGCTTATTGTAGCGTTACTAAATTTTGTCCAATTTGTATCAGCGTCAAAACCTCCGTTTGTAATTAACTCATTACTAAAAGTTCTGACAGGCTTAACACTGTGAAGTGTGTCATCGCTTACAGCTGTAGGGGTTAATAATATTGATGCTCTGTCTAGTAAATTACTCATTAGCTACATTTTTCTATTTGTCTCAATATAGCTTTTGTACCAGCTATATTTTCAAAAGTAGTTGATCTTGCCTGTAAATCTCCTAAAAGCCTTTCTATATCGTTTAGCTTTGGAGAGTTATTACGTGTTACACCTAATCTTATATTAAGTATAGACATGTTTAATATATTGCTATAATTTCATCTGCTGTAGTACCTAAAGCAAATACTCTATCTACTTGTATTGGTATAAAAGTACCTGCTTGAACGCTTTTAAAAATTACAGCTCTATATATTTCAAAATTTTCACCTGTTGCCATTATGTTTAAATTACCGTTGGCTGTATCAACTAAAGACAAAGTAGTAGTGCTATCTATATTACTAACAAAAGCAGCTGCATTATCTGTAGTATTTACAACTATATCTCTTACTTGAACACCTTCAGAATTAAAGTCTTTACTATTAGCTACTAACTTATTAGTTGTTGTTGCTGTTGCTTTTGCTTTAGAAATAGGTTGGCTCTGCCCTGATGGTAGAACGCAAACATCTCCTTGAATACCTACGTATAGCCCGGCTCTGTTTGAAGCTTTAACAGCGGTTAGCTGTCCTAAGTTTAAAGTGTCGCTAAGGTAGTTTAAAGTAGGCCCACCGCCTGTAGTTAAATCTTTAAGTACCACAGCTCTGTCAACAGTTTCTACACCGTTTTTTTCTTTATATTGACTGTTTGCAATATGTGGACTATTTATAATATCTCCGTATGCCATTTTGTTTTGTTTTATCTAGTTTTATCTTTGTTAATTAGTTCTATTGCTTTTTTCATTACTTTGTCAGTATAGGTCTTACCTTGCATTATAACATTACGTTGTTTACTTGTAGGTAAATCTTCTTGACTTAGTAATATTCTATATATTTTTTTTATTAAAAGCTTGCACTTAACCGAAGTTTTATACAAGCTATATTTTTGTGTTGTATTATTTCTGTGTCTCCAAACAACTATCCAGCCTTCTCTTACTAGTCTTTGCCATCTTCTTTTATCCCAAGAATATGTATAAGTACCGTTTAAAAAGTCTTGACGTGTGAATAGGTCCATACAGTCAAAATAAATCAAAAGCTCTAGATCAGCATCGTTTAGCTTGTTGTTTTTACAAGCCCATTTTCTTACAATGCGATAATGCTTTAAAAGGCCGATGTCTTTTATGTCTTTGGCCTCTAGCTTTCTCATAGAACTATAACAACATCTTGTTGCTTTATAACTAATAGAACTTTATTGTCTAGTTCTATATTAAAGCCTGCATGCTTGTCATAATATATAGTATCACCTGCTTTTACTCCTTTTACCAGATCACCGGCAGATTTAATAATACCTTTACGGTATCTTATGTCTTCTTTTATTTTGTCAGTCAAGAGTAGCCCACCTTTAGTTTTAGTAGGCTTTTCCTTTATTTCTTCTATTACTAAAAATATACCTATAGCTCTCATTATTCTCTCATGTTGTTAATTACACAATCAGTTGAGAGTATCGTAGTTGCTACAGACACAGCGTTTTTTAAAGCCGTTTTAGTAACTAACACTGGATCTATAATACCAGCTTTAATCATACTCACTGGTTTTCCTTTTACTACGTCTATACCCCAGCCTTTTTTGCCTGCAAGCATATCTGTATTTAAACCAGCATTGTTTAGTATCGTTTTATAAGGAGCTTTAATTGCTTCTATAAATATCTTCTCACCTTCAGTTTTACCGCTCAGTTTGTCTGCAGCATTAAGTAAAGCTATACCACCACCAGGTACTATACCTTCTTTTACCGCTGCTTTTGTAGCGTGGATCGCATCATCTACACGATCTTTCTTTTCTTTGAGCTCTACATCAGAGTTAGCACCTACAGTTATAACCGCTACATTTCCTGATAATACGCCTAAGCGTTCTTGTAGTTTCTCGGTTTTTAAACTGGGTGTATCACTATTGAGTTGATCTTCTATAGTTTTAATTCTGTCTTTAGCAGCGTCTGGTATGCTTTTTACTTTCAAAACTGTAGACTTGTTGTCTGATACAGCTTTTTCACACTCACCTAACATATCTGGAGTTATAAGATCTATATCATCTCCAAACTCCTCGTTTATGTGAGTAGCACCAGTTACTGCAGCAATGTCGTCTAAAAAGTCTTTTTTCCAGAAGTTAAATCCTGGAGGTGCAACTACATTAGCTTTAATATTGCCTTTAATTTTATTCATAACTAAAGCACTCATCGGTTGTTTCTCAAGTTCACCGATTATAAGTATACTTCTGTTATTTGTTACAGCGTACTCTAATACTGTTTGTATTTTTCTAACTGTAGTTATTGGTGATGAAACTAGTAACACCAACGGTTTGTCAAGCGTTACGTTTTGCTTAGTAACATCGGTTACAAAGTTAGGGTTAGCAAACCCTTGGTTGATCTGAGAACCAGATACAACTTCAACACTTGTTTCATCTGCGCCGTCTGAGTTCATAAAAACTGTACCGTTTTTACCTACTTTTTTAAACGCTTCACCTATAATTAATCCTAGCTCTGTATCATTGTTAGATGATATCGTGGCTACTTGATCAATCATATCGCCTTCAACCGGTATAGATACTTTGTCTAAGTACTCTACGGTTTTTTCGTATGCTTTGTTTATATCGTTTTTAACGTTTCTTAAAGGTTCTTCGTGGCCTTTGGCTTGTTCTAGTATTGAGTGAGCTAATACTGTAGCGGTAGTTGTACCATCGCCTGCTTCGCTTACTGTTTTTCTAGCAGCTTCTTTTATAAGTGTAGCACCTATGTTTTCAACTGGATCGTGCAAGCTTACTGAATTAGCAACAGTTACACCGTCTTTAGTTATCATAGGTCTACCCATGAAGTCTTCTAAGATTACACATTTACCGCTAGCCCCTAATGTAGAGCTAACGGCTTGTGTCAATTTAGTAATACCAGTAAAGACTTTGCTTTGAGCATCTATGCCAAAGTTTAAGTTCTTCACTATATCTTGTGAGTTTTGCATTATATTAAATTAGATTAAATTGAAATTACTACTTAAATGTTTTAACTACTTTTGGGCCTTTTAAATAGTCGAGCTTTTTCGTGTAATGCTCAACTGAACTGTCAATTGCTTGCTCAGCGCCTTCAATAGTTTCTCGACGAGTAACGTCGATCCAAGTCTCTTTATTAGGGTCTTGGTACTCGGTTTGATAAAATCCATTAGGCAGCTGTACTATACGCCAGTTGGCTTTTTCAGATACATGCTCCCATAATTGTTTGGTTTCATCGGATATTTGTGGTTGACTACTCCACGATTGAGTCTGGTAAAAAAACGTCATTGGTTTTGGTTTTAATTATTATTATTTGGTTTGCTCTAACCCGAGCAGGGTTTATTTTTTGGCTTTGTGTTTTCTTCTAATAGCTTCTTTACCTCTTTTAGCTATTGCAGCTTGTTGAGGTTTGCCAGCAACTTTAGCTCGCTGTTCTAATACAGTTAGTATCTGTATTTTTCTAGCAAATGGTTTTCTAATTTTTTTTACTTTAGCTACTGTAGCTCTAGCGTCTGCAGGAGTTTTAAACTTGATACTTACTGTATCTTTTGGGTTTTCATCAGTATATAAACGTCTCCCGCTGCCTTTTGGTTTTTTGCCTGTACCTTTTTTAGGATCAGCTTTCTTTTTTCTAGGCATTACTTCTTGTGTAGCTTTTGTATTTTAAAGTCAGCAGTTAAACTTGCTCCTTTATGCTTTACAAACTTGCCAGAGTGTTTCATTAGCTTTGGAGCGCCTTTACCAGCAGTCATCCAGTGATAGCCTTTTGGTGCTTTTACTTTCATGTTACTTTCTTTTATGCATGTTAATAAACCAGTTAGCTAGCTGTTTGTCTCTTGCAGTTGCTGTTCTTCTAGCTTTAAGTTTCTTTACTTTAGCTATAGTTACATCTCCGCCGTACAACTTACTAATTCTAGCCTTTAAAACACCTCTATATGTTTTACCTGGCTTTTTCATTTTTTCTTTTTAGTACCTAGCCTTTTATTTACTATGTTTCTAGTAGTGATCATTTTACGAGCATAGCTAGGTTTTTTATTTCTATTAAATACTATTTGCTGATTTAAGCTACCAATAATAGCACGCTTGTTACCGCGCCTAGATTTAATGAGCCACGTTGCAAGTGCTGCAGGCTTTAGTTCTTTAAACTTGCCTTTAGCATCTGCATACTTAGAGTCTTTCCAAGTAGGTCTTTTGGCTGCCATTATTTTTTATCGTGATAAGCTTTAGGTTTGTGCCCCATTTTAGGCTCATGTCCCATCTTTGGCTCATGCCCCATTTTTGGCCCGTCATGATATTTAGTAGGCTTGTACATTTTAGCGTGATCCATTTTTGGCACTAACATAGCAGCCATTTCTTGAGACATTTTTGTAAAGTTTTTATCGTCATTCATTTTTGGGTGAGCCATCATGGGTCTAACTTCTTCAACTTGTTTTGGTGTTTTAAACATCATTGCTTTTTTACCAATACCTTCAAGTATACCTTTTTTACTTTCATCTGTTAATTTATTAGTATCAATAATCATTTTAGGTTTATGACCCATCATAGGCTTATCGTGCTTCATTTTAGGTTCGTGGCCCATTTTGGGCATTTTTGTTCCTGGCATTTTATTTATTTTTTACGTTTATATATTTGTTTTATTTTTTCTTCGACAGATACTTCCCACGGAAGATCACGTCGTTTAGTATCTATAAGTCTTGTAGGTATTGTAATCATTTTATTACTACCTTTTGGTTTATACTTATAATTATTTTTATTAAACTCTAATACACCGTCGCGTATTTGCTGCAAGTGTAAACGTTCGTGCATCACTGCTTTTGCTTTTTGCCGAGCACTAAGATCTTTGTTTATGTTTATAACGCCGTTCATATCTACCATGCCCCAAATGTTTTTAGGCATTTTGCTTTCAAAAACTATAGATTTTTGCTCAGAGTGCTCGGCATTAAAGCCAAGCAGCTCTGGTATAGTTTTCATTTTAAAAGCCATGTCGTTATGCGTTAGTTACTGCGCTAGCTCCAAATACTTCAGCGAGCCATAGTTCTGCAGCGTTGCCAGATCCAGAGGTTAAGCATGTAAGTTTTATTACTGTACCAATAGCAGCGCTATTAGGTATTGTAAGTGTGTCACCAGCTATATCAACAACGGTGTCATCATCACCTTTCTGGTGGTACATTAAAAACTTGTCATTATCATCAGTACCAGATGTTCTTATAGTAATAGTAGTACCTCCTGCGTTAGCTGCTACGGTTACAAAAGTATAAGTTAAACCAGCTTTACTAGCCGCGTCAATAACAGGCAAAGTAATACCTATAGAGTTAGCGCTAGCATCACACTGTACTATGTAGCCAGATTGCGCTGCTGACAAGGTAGATATCACAGATCCTCCGCTAGCATCTAGCTTTATAACAGGTATTTTAAATCCAAAACCTTCACCAACGTTTGAAGCTGAAGCTCCAGGTGAGCTATCTCCAGCATTTATTCTAGCTACTTCATCTCCTTCGTCGTTTTTAAATAAAAGATCTGTTGCTGCTTGCCCAGCTACTATAGCGCCTTGTATGTACGCATCTTTAAACGAGTAAGCTAAAGATCCTAGATCTACGCCGTTATCATCACCTGGGTGTATTGCGGTTACTGAAGAATTACCAATAACTACTATATTGTCGCCATGGCCTGTAGCTCCGTTACCAATTACTGTTTGGTTAGCCGCCGTGTTTGCTGATGGATTAGCATTAAAACCTATAATAGTATTACCAGATCCAGTAGTCATTTCGTCTGCTGCGTTAGCACCTACAATAACATTGTTAGTTCCAGTTGTAATCTCTTGACCAGCAGAACTACCAACACCTGTGTTATTCATGTTAGAAGCTGTGGCAGGATTTGATTGGCCTAATGCGTGAGCACCAATACCAACAGAACCTGTACCTTGAACATTAGCTTGCAATGAAAAATAACCTAAAGCAGTATTAGTAGTTCCAACTGTGTTTGATTTTAAAGATCTATATCCAACGGCAGTATTAACCCCACCTGTAGTAGCTACTGTGCCAGCTTCAAAACCAACAAATGTGTTCTGCGTAGCAGAGTTTGTTTGTCCGTTAACACCATAACCTGCTCTATAGCCAATAGCTACGTTTTCAGCAGCTGTACTATGATATAGCGACTCTGTACCTATTGCAGTGTTCGATGCGCTTGTTGTGTTAGTATCTAGCGATCCAAAACCGACGGCAACGTTATCTGCTCCAGTGGTTGTAGCGTTACCTGATTCTGCACCTATAAAAGTATTGTTATTTGCAGAAGTTACATTTGCTCCAGCGCTAGCACCTACATAAGTACCTCTGTCGCCAAAAGTAACATCTAAACCTGCAGTGTGACCTACAGCAGTGTTTTGAGCAGGTATATCGCTTCCGCTTGTATTTAACGTATTTAAAGCAAAATAACCGACAGCTGTATTAAAGTTTCCAGTTGTATTACTTGCTAGCGCGCTGTGACCTAACCCGGTATTAGCACCTAAGCCTCCGTTTTCAGCATTACCAGCTTGATAACCTAAAAATGTTGGTGCAAAAGTAGGTCCGTTAACTGCGGCACCTGCTTGATAACCTATAGCTACGGCTCCAGTGCCTGTCTGTAAAGCACCTAATGCGTCGTGGCCAATAGCAAGGTTTGCGTCACCTGTTGTTATAGCGTCTAAAGCTGTAACGCCTACAGCTAAGTTAAACTCAGCACTACTTGTTAATCCAGTTCTTGTTGCTGCATCACCACCTAAATATAAAGAGCTATTTTCAATTAAAACATTTTTTATATCATCTAATTCAATTTCGTCAAAAGTAGGTGTACTTCCAGAGCCGTTACCACCAAGAAACGTTTTAACAGCTCCTTGGCTTCCGTCAAAACTTAACGTGCCTGTTACGTTAGCGTTTACTAGTGTTGTATCACCAGTTACGCCAAGCGTACCACCAATTGTAGTATTGCTTGTTATAGCGGCAGTGCCACTAGCCGTAATATTTGTAAACGCGCCAGTGTTTGCAGACGATGCACCTATTGGTGTTCCATCTATAGCACCGCCGTTTACATCTATATTAGCGAATGTTGTTGTTGGTGATATACTTGTTGCCAAGAACGTTTGCAGCGCGCTCATTGAAAACTGTTTCGTTGTACCGTCAGCCTCTCGCCCTAACAGAAACTCAGTTCCGTCGATGCTACTGTCAATTGTATATGTACTTATTCTTGCCATTATTTGTTTTTATTTGCAATTATTTTTTCTAGTTCCTCTTCCGTGACCACCTCTGTTTGCTTTTACGGACACAAACCTCTTTTTTGTGTGGTCATAGTCTTTGCCCTTAATACTTTTACCAGACTTTTTAGCTTTACGCCTTTTTCTCTGGTTTTCTGCCCGCATTTTTTCGCGACGTCTTGTATTAGCTGCGGCTAAATCGCGTTTTTTCTTCGCAGCTTTAGCTCTAGCTGATAATTTTTGTGGCATAATGCGTCTTTTTGTTTATAATCCTATTAATTACACGGTTATTTTAAGTTTTAAGGTAGCAAAACAGTACTATATTATATATAAGTTGTTTTTGCATTGTTTTTATGGGAAATATTATTGTAAATAGTGGGGAAAAGTGTTATACCTAACCTGCTGACTACCAGCCAGTTACGTAAAATCGTTTTTTTTAGCCCATGGGCCCCCGTTTTTTGTGTTTTGCTGCATATTTTTTAGGTTTTGACCCCCCCGGCCGGGCCTAGCCCTGCGTTTTTTTTAGCTACTATACTCACAAATTTAATACGAAGCAGCTAAGATAATATAATAAAATTAACTATGTATATAATAAATAAATTCCAAACCAAACTAACAACAAACTTATTAACAAATAATTATATTAATATAAAATTTATAAATAATAAATTATACATTATTTCAAATCCATCAAATATTAATATAACAAAATTACTTACAAAAAATAATATTACATTTACACAAACTAAATACTAAGTAATAAAGATAATATAATAAATTAATAATAACAAATAAATATAATAACTATGCAAACTTTAAAATCAAAAAGATTCGTAATTCGCAAATCATTAATCGGCAAAAATCAAATCATTGAAGTAACATTCAAATCTGGTAAAACATTTACATACAACCATGATATGGCTTATGAAGTAATGAAAGATAAACTAAACAACATGAACTGTTTTGAAAAATACAAATCATACACAAGTTCAACTAATGTTCCAGTAGTACTACGCGATAAAACACTCGTGTAGTATTACTGCCCCAAACCTCACAGGCATTACGGGGTTTTTATCCCGGGCACAAACTAAATACAAAGCTAATAAGATAATATAATAAAACAAAGCTATGATAAATACAATATCTTTTAAAATTGATCAAGACAATGATCTATATGAAATCACAGTAGATAACAAAACATATACTATTGATGATGTGTATGACTCACCACATGGAGAGTTGTTTGATGAGCTTAATATGTTGATTGATTCACTATATTAAGTTTTAAATAAAAAAATCAAAGGCCTGCTTTTGAAATAGGAGCGGAAGAGTAGACTCCGTTCTACGCGAGTGTTAAGTAATAAAAATAAAGAGAATAATACAAAGCGCGCTCGCGCGTGTATAGCACTCGCACAAACTAAATACGG
>Ga0209348_1000900_pt1 | contig 14939 bp, 7 predicted proteins | sample ETNvirenome_2_30_FD_184065 | JGI IMG/M metagenome (GOLD analysis project Ga0209348, IMG submission 184065) | Marine viral communities from the Pacific Ocean - ETNP_2_30 (SPAdes) (version 2) | ecosystem: Environmental > Aquatic > Marine > Oceanic | place: Pacific Ocean | collected 2013-06-22 | reverse complement strand
ACTCATTTTTTCAAAGAAGGTTCTAAGGTAATTCCAGGCAATCTAACTTATGATAACAACTTTACATGTGTTCAAGTTGAAGATGCGTTTTTAGGCGTTTCAGTTTCATTATACACAAGTCAGTTAGTGGGATTGAGAATAACAGGTGCAAGATCAGGTGTAACAGCGACAATTAAAAAAATATTATCAAAAGAAGATTCCGATAGAGGTAATTTAACATTTTATATTAAGTATGAAAAATCTGGTGAAGATTTTACTACTGAAAAATTTGATGATGGAGAGAGTTTATCAGCGAATAGAGATATTGTTTATGGTGCAAGTGTTATCGCTGCAGGCGAACCTTTTGCAAATACATTAGCATTTGGTGCAAATGAGACTGGATCTGCAATGTCAATTGGAGAAGGTGTATATTTTATTCGTGGAACTTTTGCTCAAGTTCAAAATGAAACACTAATTTTAGATCAGTATAATTCAACACCTTCATATCGTGTTGGATTTGATGTTCAAGAGGATTTTATTAGCGCTGATGAGGACACATCATTAAATGATAATGCATCAGGATTCACAAACTTCGCTGCTCCTGGCGCTGATCGTCTTCAAATTAAGATTAGTTTGACAAAGAAGAATCTTGACGATACAAATGATCAAAATTTTGTAGAAATTTCTCGTGTTCAAGAGGGAGAGTTACAAACTTTTGTAAAAGACACTCAATACAATCTACTTAATGATAGATTAGCTAGAAGAACATACGAAGAATCTGGGGATTACTATGTAAAACCTTTTGAAGTTTTTGTGAAAGAATCATTAAATGATTCAATAGGAAATAAAGGAGTTTATAGTCCAGAACAAAAAACACAACAAGGTAATATACCATCAGATGATTTGATGGTACTACAAATATCGCCAGGAAAAGCTTATGTAAAAGGGTATGCAATAGAAAAGATAGCAACAGGATTTATTGATGTTCCAAAACCAAGAACAACTAGAACTGTTGATCAAGAGGCGGTAAGTTATACAACTGGTGATCCATTACTTGTTAATAATGTTTTTGGATCTCCAAGTTTAGGCATTGGAACCACAGCGACTGTCGCTTTGATGTCAAGAAGAAGAGGTGACACCACTTCACAAAGTATTGAGGTCGGTCTTGCAAGACTGTATGATTTTAAAGCACAATCAGCAAGTTTTGTAAATCAAACCACTCAATATGAAACTCGTCTATTTGATATTAAAACATTTACAATTATTAAAGTTGGGACTGCGATTACTTCATTAACTGCATCTGATCACATAGAAGGTGCAAGGAGTGGTGCAACAGGATTTGCACATTCAACTGGATCTAATCTTACAGATTTTAGTTTGATAGACGTAAACGGTAAATTTATCAAAGATGAATCTATTATAATTAATGGCGTTCAAGATGGAAGAGTTATAACCAAAGTTGATTCTTTTGGATTTAATGATGTTAAATCATTAAAAAGTTCTGTTGGTGTATCAACATTTGAAGCTGATATTTTATTAGATACTGGAACTAAATTAAGTAACATTGTTTCTGGTAATTTTAGACTAAGTAATATTGATGGAGAAAAAGGTATAGGTAACAGTGGTATTATTACATCATCTGGTAGCAATTTTGTTGGTCTTATAACTGCAAATAATATTGTAAGTTATAGTGTGCCTGGCGAGACTCTTCCAAGATTTAATAGAATCACTGGTGTATCAACTGATGGGTCAAAAATTAATTTAGTTGGTGTCACATCAGTTCCTGGCGTCTGTAATGGTGGAGTTTTAGATGGTGTAATGGCAGGGTCACTTGACGTAAATGACCTTTTACTTCGTAAAACAAGTTTTGAAATAAGTGAAAATAGTCTTTTAACTCCAGTAAGACATAATAATATTGAAAGTTTAGATGTAACAACAACTACAATTCAACTTAGAAAACAATTTTCTGACATTACTGTAAGCGCAACTGGTTCATTTACATCTCCTACTGCTGGTGCAGATTTCTTCTTCCAACCTTTTGATGAGGAAAGATATTTTATATCCTATGATGATGGATCAATAGAACCATTAAAAGAAAGTCAGGTAGAGATTGCTGCTGATAAGAAAACTGTAACCTTTGTTGGATTAAGTAAAGCAGATATAAAAGCTAATCTGTTTGCAACAGTTTTAAAGAGTAAGGTTAAAAATAAACTTAAGAAATTAAATGAGGCGAATGTAATTAATATCACTCGTTCTACATTATCTTCATCTGGTATTGGAACAAACAGTTTGAATGATGGTTTAACATTTAACAGAGTGTTTGGAACTAGGGTTCAAGATCGTAAAATTTCATTAAATGTTCCTGATGCGTGTCAATTACTAGCTGTATTTGAATCAAATGATAGTGGTGATGCTGATTTACCATCACTAGTTTTGACAGCATATTCTGGGCCTAGTGGAAATAATTCAGATCTAATTGTTGGAGAAAAATTAACAGGATTAGATAGTAATGCTGTTGCTGTTGTTGTAGAAAAACCAAGTGCAACAGCAGTTGGAGTCGTTTTCTTAAATCAAAATACATTCAATGTTGGTGAAACAGTTAAGGCTGAAAGATCTGGTGTTACTTCATTATTAACTGGTACGACCTCTGGAGATCGTAACATTACAAATCAATATACTTTAAATATAAATCACAAACCAAATTATTATGATTTTTCCTTCATACAAAGGAAAAAAGAGTTTGAAGCTCCTACAAACAAATTAAAAGTTGTATTTAAAAATTTCTTTGTGTCATCTGATGATACTGGAGATTTCTTTAACGCATCTAGTTATCCAACAGACTCTAAAAAATTAATTCCAATAGATCGCATACATGGAGTGTCTGTAAGTGATTTAATTGATATTAGACCAAGAGTTGCTCCATATAGTGTCTCATCAACATTATCTCCATTTGATTTTGCAGCAAGAACATTTTCAACAGGCACTAATGTTCCAGATCCTTTAGTTCCAGATGAAACTTTAATTGTATCCTACAATTACTATCAAGGTAGAAAAGATAGATTGTTTTTGAATAAAACTGGTGACTTTATATATCTTCAAGGTGTACCATCAGATGAACCAAGAGAACCACAATCAATAGGTGATGCAATAGAGGTTGCAAAAATATCGATGCCTCCATTTGTTGAGAATATCAATCAAGTGAGAATGATTCGTACTAATCATAAAAGATTTACGATGGCAGATATTGGAAGAATTGAGAAAAGACTTGATAGTGTGGAATATTACACAAGATTATCTCTTCTTGAAACAGATACTGCAAATCTAACAATCACTGATGCAAATGGATTGAATCGATTCAAATCAGGATTTTTTGTAGACAACTTTAAAAAACATCATGCTCATCAAATAGGACATCCAGATTTTTCCGCAAGCACTGATGCAAAACTTGGATATCTAAGACCTGGCCATTATACAACTTGTCTTGATTTAATCGTAGGTTCAAGATCATTTATAGGTATCGGAACTACTGCAAATCCAACTTTAGATATTAATCATATCACTGATGTTGACGGTGAAAATATTAAAAAAACAGGAAGACTTTTAACATTAGATTATAATGAGACAGAAATGTTGACGCAAGTTTATGCTTCAAGAGTTGAAAACGTAAACCCATATTTAATTGTTTATTATTCTGGTGACATGCGTATTTCACCAGATTCTGACATCTGGATGGACACAAAGAGGGTGGATGCTAATGTTACTGTGGACACTTCTCAATATGATTTAGCTATCGCATCTCTAGGTATCGATGAACAAACTGGATTTAGTGAAGTTAATTGGGGTGCATGGGAAACAAACTGGACATCTGAAGAAGTGCAAAGTACTTGGGAACAAGAAGCTACAAGTGAGAATGCAACTGTTGATATGTCAATGGTAGCGGGAGGTGCAGATATCAATGTTGAACATATTGCTAATTATGCAAAAGTTATTGAATTAAATGGTAAATGGGTTCCAAAAGGTGCTGGTAAAATTACTGGTGCTACTGTCACAGCTATAACTCAGTATGAAGATATTATAAAAACAACTGAACAATCAAGAGAGGGTATTCAATATAAAGTTACACCAACAGTTAATGAGCAATCTCTTGGAGATAGAACTTTAAGTCGTGATATTATTCCTTTCATGAGAAAGAGAAATATCGAGATCACAACTAATCGTATGAAACCTAGAACTCGATTCTATGTTTACTTTGATAATATTGATGTAACTAGATTTACAACACCAAAACTACTTGAAGTTAATATGACAAGTGGTGTATTCCAAACTGGTGAAACTGTAATCGCAAATGCAGGCCCTAATCCTTTTGATGCTTTCTCTCAAGCTAACTCTAAATTTAGATTTAGACTCGCAGCTCCAAATCATAAGGAAGGCCCTTATAATGCACCGACAAAAGTTCTTAATTTAAATCCATATGATAACGCAGCTGGTATCTCAACAGTTTATTCATCTTCATCCACAATTTTAAATGTAGATACTTTTAGTCTTGCAACTCAAGTACAAGGTACATTTTCTGGACATGTTGAAAGTGGAATGAAACTTATTGGATTGCTAAGTGGAGCTCAAGCGACAGTTACAGATTCAAGACTAATATCTGATACTTTAGGAAACTTAGTAGCTTGTTTTGAAGTTCCAGATCCAAATTTAGATGCAAATCCAAAATTTGAAACTGGTACAAAAACTCTTCGTTTAACCACAAGTCCAGTAAACTCCACAGTTGCTGGAACTGTAACTGGTTCTGCTGAAGCTAACTTCAAATCATTAGGTGAGTTAGATACAGTTCAAGAACAGGTATTAAGTGTCAAAACTCCTCAAATAGAAAGACTAACAACAGAGGAACAAAGAGTTTTAAATGAGAGAATTACGAGAAGAGTTGATTTAGGTGAGGGAGTAGATTTTGCTGCAGGCAGTGTTACACAAGTTGCAAGTGGTGTTCAGTATTATGACCCTCTTGCACAAACATTCCGTGTGGACGCAACAACTGGTGTCTTTATCACATCTGTTGATGTATTCATGCAGACTAAGGATGAAGAGTTACCTCTTACATTACAAGTCAGAACTGTTGAAACTGGATTACCGACATCTAAGATCTTACCATTTAGTGTTGTTAGTAAAGATCCAAGTGAGGTTAATGTATCTGAAGATGCATCTATTCCAACCACATTTACTTTTGAATCGCCAATCTATCTAACAGGTGAACAGGAATATGCTTTGATTCTTGTCACACCATCAGAAAATTATAACTGCTGGATATCAAGAATGGGCGAGGTTGACATATCAACTGCAAACTTACCAGATGAACAACAAGTTCTAATTAGTCAACAACCGTACTTAGGATCACTATTCAAATCACAGAATGGTACAACATGGGATCCAAGTCAGTATGAGGATATGAAGTTCACCATCAGAAGAGCAGTGTTTAATACAGAGCCCTCTGTAGGTAGATTCTTCAACTCAGAGTTATCAGAAGGTAATGATGAGATTCCATCTTTAGCACCAAATCCAATAACATCACTATCAAGGAAAGCAATTGTAGGATTAGGAACTACAATTGCTGGTGGTGCAACTTCACCTTTAGTTACTGGTTTAGTTCCTGGCGTTAAAATCACACAGTTTGGAAATTTAAACGCATCTGCAAATCTAGTTACGACTGCTGGTATTGCAACCATTAATGATGGTAAAGATCTTACAATTATTAATCCTGGCTCTGGTTATGAACCACCTAACGGAGTAAAGACTTACTCAGACATTCCAATGATCACTAGAACTGGAAGTGGTAGTGGAGCTATTGGTGATGTAACTGTTGTTAATGGTCAAATAGGTGTTGTTACATTCACGAATGGTGGTAAAAACTTTGCAGTTGGTGACACTCTCGGTATTGGAACATTAGGAACTGGAAATGCAAGAGCTGGTAGTGGTGCTGTAATTTCAGTCGGAGTTATCACTGCAACCAATACTTTAATTATTGATAATATTCAAGGATCGTTTGTGACAGGAGTTGGAACAATCGGATTTAACAATGGATCAACAGTTCTTGGACTTGATGGAAAGACTGGAATTGGAACAACAGTTGATGGACAAATTGGAAGTGCTGCGACAATTTCATCATTTGACATAGACTCAACAAATGATGGATTACATTTTAAAGTTAATCATAGATCTCATGGATTACATGCTTTCAATAATTTAGTTAAAATATCTAACGTTCAATCAGATGTGCCTGAAACTAAGTTAACCGCTGATTATGATAGAGATTCAACATCAGACATATCTGTTGTCACATCATCAAACTTTGATACATTTGAAGGAGTTGGAGTTGGAACAACAAACTATGGATATGCAATCATAGGTAATGAAGTTATATCTTATACTGGAGTTACGAATGGAGCAATTACTGGAGTTTCAACTAGAGGCATTGACAATACAACACAGTCAAGTCACTCATCAGGTGATGTAATCAAAAAGTATGAATTCTCTGGAGTTTCTCTCCGAAGAATTAATAAAACTCATGACATGAATAGTCCATCTGTAACTGTTCCGAATGATAAAGATTTAGATTTCTATCATATCAAGGTTGACATGAGTAGTGATGGTACAAATAGAAGTGGAGGAACTTTACCAGATCGCTTCTTCTCCTCTACAAAACGAGGTGGTGGAACTAGTGTGAACGCATCACAAAATATACAATTTGAAACTATTACACCAAATGTGGAATCAATGACACCGCCAGGAACATCTATCGGTGGACGTATAAGAACCACATCCGCAACAAGTATTGGTGGTGCAGAATTATCATTTACAGATCAAGGATTCCAACCTATATCTCTAAATTCACAAAATCATTTTGAGACACCAAGAATGGTTGCATCAAAAGTAAATGAAGACAGACAACTATCTGATTTGCCTGGAAATAAATCACTAACACTAGAGGTGTTAATGACCAGTAACAATTCAAATGTTTCTCCCGTGATAGACTTGGATAGAGTCAGCACAGTTTTAACCACTAATCGTATTAATAATCCTGTTTCAAATTTTGCAACTGATAGTCGTGTAAATCAAACTGGACAGGATCCATGTGCATCAACATATGTTTCTAATTTAATTCAATTAGAAAATCCAGCAACTGATATCACAGTTGAGTTTGCTGCGTACCGAAGATCCACCGCTGATATTAGAGTATTCTTTAAAACTATCGCAGAAGGATCAAGTGAAAATAGTATGGATGTTGATTTTGAATTATTCCCAGGCTTTGATAATATTGATCAAAACGGTAAAGTAATCAACATTTCTAATAATAGTGGAAGATCTGATGATAAGGTAAATCCTTCTATTGGAAATGAATTTAAAGAGTATGTCTTTAGTTCAAGAGAATTACCACCATTCACTAAGTTCCAAATCAAAATTGATATGGTTGGAACTGATCAAGCGAAACCACCATTTATTAAAGAACTCAGAGCCATCGCAGTTGCATAATGAAAAATTACACTCCAGTTGAGGGAAAGTCTGGATTTTATCGAGATTCAGAATCTTCAGCGATTATTAATAGAGATAAAAAAGCATATCTCAATTATATGAAAAGAAAAAAAGAGGTAGAAAACAAAAATGATGAATTAGATAAAATGAAAGAAGATCTTGATAATGTGAAGGGCGAACTTGGTGAAATTAAGGGTCTTTTATCTACTCTTGTTCAAAAACTAAATAATTAGAAAAATGGCACAACAGGTAATCACTTTTGATCCAGATGTAGCCGTTCCAATGGGTGTAAATCTAACCATGTTCTCTGGTGCTGATTTTAACACTACTTTTACAGTCAGAACTTCTGCTGGTTCAAGTATAGACTTTTCTAACTATACTGGAAGAAGTAATATAAAAAAGTCAGCGATTGGAACTGCAAATACTTTTGGTGTAACTCTTGGAGACACAGATGGAAAAGTAACTCTATCTATGGGTTCAACTGTGACTCGAAGTTTAGCTGAAGGTAGATATCTATATGATGTCAATGTAAGTTCTGGTTCTACTTTCTTTAAAATAATAGAAGGTAATGTGCTTGTCAGAACAGGTATTTCAACTTAGAGGTGAAGAATGGCTCAACCAAGTTCCAGAGAAGGATTAATAGATTACGCAAAGAGGCAGCTCGGATTTCCTGTCTTAGAGATTAACGTTGCAGATGAACAATTTCAAGATCTGTTAGATGATGCTATCCAAATATATCAGGAAAGACATTATGATGGCATCGCAAGGATGTATTTAAAATATAAAATTACACAGGATGATATTGATAGAGGACAAGCAAGAGGGGGAGATTCAACTTTAGGAATTACAACAACAACCACAACATCAACAGTTGGATTATCAACAACTTTTAATATAGAAGAGAATAATAATTATATACAAATGCCTCCATCTGTGATCGGAGTTAATCAGATATTTAAAGTTAGATCAGATACTGTTTATGATGGTTTGTTTAATATTCGTTATCAATTGTTTTTAAATGACTTATACGCATTTGGATCAATTGATCTTCTTCAATATGCGATGGTTCAAACTAAACTTGAAGATATCACTTTCTTATTAAATCCAGATGTGAGATATAGATTTAACATTCGTCAGGATCGTCTTTATATTGATGTTGATTGGGCACAAATAAACAAAGATGATTACTTTGTAATCGATTGTTTCCGAATATTAGATCCAGATGATTTTACAAAAGTTTACAACGATCAGTTTTTAAAGAGATATTTCACTGCGTTATGTAAAAGACAATGGGGACAAAATTTAATCAAGTTTCAAGGTGTTCAATTGCCTGGCGGTATTCAACTCAATGGTCGTCAAATTTATGATGATGGTGTTGCAGAATTAGCTGAGATAAGAGCTAAAATGGCAAGCGATTATGAAATGCCTCCACTTGATATGATTGGGTAATGTTAAATCCGTTTTTTCTACAGGGTTCTAAAGGAGAACAAGGTTTAGTTCAAGACTTAGTTAATGAACAACTAAGGATGTATGGCATCGAGTGCCATTATATCCCTCGTAAGTTAGTTACTTCTAGAACAATTATGAAAGAGGTAACTGAGTCTAGATTCGATCAGGCATTTCCTCTTGAAGCATACTTGATGAACGTTGATGGATATGCTGGATCAGGAGATATACTTTCAAAATTCGGAGTTCGAGTCACTGATGAAGCAACATTCGTAATATCTAAGGAGAGGTTTGAAGAAGCAGTTGCACCATTTTTAGAACAACAAGAAGATGATTATGAATTATCAAATCGTCCAAAAGAGGGAGATCTAATATTTTTTCCTTTGGGAAAAAGAATGTTTGAAATTAAATTTGTAGAACATGAGAGACCATTTTATCAATTACAAAAAAATTATGTCTACCAATTGCAGTGTGAATTATTTGAATATGAAGATGAAGTTATTGATACAAATGTTAACGTAATAGATGAGATTGTTCAAACCGAAGGTTACATAGCAAGATTAGTTTTATCAGGTATTGGTAGCACTGCAACTGCAAATACAACTCTTAACTTTGGTGCTGTCCAACAAATATTTTTACAGAATGATGGTTATGGATACCTTACTGCACCGACTGTTTCGATTAGCACATCACCTGGCGTAGATGCGACTGCGGTTGCAATCATGACATCTCGATCAGGTATCGGAACTGCAAAATCTATTGATAAAATTCTTTTAATCAATCCTGGCAGTGGATACATCGGAATACCCACTGTAACCGTGCCAGGCGCTGGTATAGCGACTGCTGGCATCACGACTCTAGGTTCAGTAGGTATTGTTACAATTACTTCTGGTGGTTCTGGTTACACCACAACACCAAATGTTGCGATTACTACCGCACCGTCAGGGGGAACTGATGCAACTGCTGAGGCAGTGATGGTTGGTGGAACGATCAGTGCAATCAGAATCAGTAATGCTGGTAGTGGATATACATCTGCACCTACGATTACAATTGGTGCTGCAACATCGATAGGAGATGGTGATTACATATTTAATGAGACGGTTCAAGTATCTTCAGATTCTTCAGAAACTGCAAGAGTTAAAGTATGGGATGCAGGGTCTAGAACTCTTGATGTTAGTCTCTTAACTAAAATGGAATTTCAAGTGGGTGAGAAGATCAAAGGTCTTGAGTCTGGTGCAGAATATGTGATACTATCAGTCGATTATGATACACCAAATGACTATCCAAATTCACAGTATAATGCAGATCAATATAACGATAATGCAGATTTTGAAACCGAGGCAGACGCCATTTTGGACTTCTCAGAAGGCAATCCGTTCGGAACATTCTAAATAGTTAGAAAGCTTTGATATGTTAGGTACTTATTTCTATCATGAAATATTAAGAAAGACGGTTATCGGTTTCGGTACTCTCTTTAATAATATTAACATTCGACACAAAGATGCGAGTGGGACAACTTTTAGTGTCTTGAAAGTGCCATTGGCTTATGGGCCGATGCAGAAATTTTTGGCAAGAATTCAACAACAACCAGATTTAGATAGAGAGACAGCAATAACTCTTCCTAGATTGTCTTTTGAGATGCAGGGATTACAATATGATCCAACTCGTAAGACTGGAATAGCACAAACATTTCTTACAAGAAATGGAACAAACGCAAAGAAAGTTTATATGCCTGTTCCATACAATATTGGATTTGAACTTAGCATTATGGCAAAGTTGAGTGATGATGCATTACAAATATTGGAACAGATTGTTCCTTATTTTCAACCATCATTTAACATCACCGTAAACTTAATTAGTTCTATTGGTGAGAAGAAAGATATTCCAATAGTTTTAGAGAGCATTAATTACAGTGATCAATATGAAGGTGGATTTGATTCTCGTAGAATATTAATTTATACGTTATCGTTTACTGCAAAAACTTACCTCTTTGGCCCTGTTGCAGATAATCCAGAGGGTCTTATTAAGAAAGTTGATGTTGATTACTACGCTAGCACTAATATCAAAACCGCAAAACGTAATATTCGATATAGTGCAACACCAACTGCGAAGAAAAATTATGATGAAGATCAGGCAACAGTTGTTGATGGTGCAATCTCAGATAAGGTCACAACCTTCAAAGTGAGTGCAACCACTGATTTAGCTGCAAATCAAAGAATTATTATTGATACTGAGATCATGTTTATCAGAAGTATCAGCGGTCAGAACGTAACTGTCTACCGTGCATATGATAATACAATCGCTGCTAAACATGAACATAATGCTGCGATTGGTGTTCTAAGTGCAGTTGATAATACATCAATTGAATTTGGTGATGATTTTGGATTTGATGAAATGACATCATTCTTCGCTGATGGTAAAACATCAAGTCCATCTCAAGGAATAGACGTATAGGAGAGTTATGAAAAATTTTGATTCTATCGAGGAAGCACTTAACGTTGATACAGAGGTCGTTGAAGACAATAAGATTGAACCTCGAAAGAATCAACTAAAAAAGGATGATAAAAATGATTCTGAAAAGGACTATGAATATAGTCGTGCGAATTTATATTCATTAGTTGAAAAAGGACAAGAAGCAGTAAATGGTATATTAGAATTAGCACAGGAGTCTGATTCCGCAAGAGCCTACGAAGTCGCTGCAACTACAATCAAAGCAGTTGCAGATACAACGGACAAACTCATTGACTTGCAACAGAAGATGAAAGATCTTGAACAAGATCCAAACAAAGGCCCTACTAATGTTACAAATGCGTTATTTGTAGGTTCAACAGCGGAGTTATCAAAATTAATTAAGAATCAAAATAAAGATGATAAATGAAATCTCCAGAACTCACAGAATTTTTTAGTCTTTTAGGAAAGGCCAAGAAAGAGAAGAAAGAGGAGTTTGATAATCTTCTCAAGGAAGCAGACATTAACCTTGATGTCTTAACTTCGACTGTGGTTACTGGAATTAAGGAAGCAAAGGTAAATATAAAAAAACAAAAAAAGAAAGAAGAAAAGTTAATTGAACAATTAGATTCAATAATTGATGTAATTGAAAGTCCAAAAGAAGTAAAGGATATCACAGAACCAGCTGTCACTGTGGGTGTGCCTGAAGATTTTGATATTTCGACTTTAGAAGACTCTGATGATAATCCATCATTTGAGGTTGTTGATCTCATCAAACCAGAACCGATAAAAACACCAGAGATTAGTGACACAGTTGCGAAAGCAATTAAATTTATTGAAGAAACAAATTTAAAAGAAGAAATTGAAAATTCAGATGAGACAAGTGTAGATAATCTCAAAGCAGAAATCAAACAAGTAAGAGATATACTATACAAAGTTCTTGCACATGGGCCTGGATCTGGTGAAGTTAATCTTTTAAAACTTGATGATGTTGATGAGGATTCTGCAAAGGTAGATGGTAAGTTTTTAAAATATGAATCATCTAGCGGTAAGTTTGTGGGTGCAGATGCCAGTGGCGGTGGTGGTGGTGTTGGTGCAAACGATAGTGTCAATACAACTGGTATTATAACTGCTGCACAGTTCTCAGGATTTAGTCATCTGATTGCACCATATTCATCAACAAAGACAATTACAGTTAAGGTTGCAAGTAAAGTAGACGGAGAACACAGATACTATGGAACAGGTAGTGGTCAAGGATATGTTTTAGATAATGTTCAATCACCTTTCTTAACTCTTACGCCTGGTAGAACATATCGTTTTGATGTGTCAGATAGTTCAAATAGTAGTCACCCATTTCGATTTTATCTTGATGCTGCAAAGGCAACTGCATATACAACAGGGGTCACTGTAGGATCAGGTTATGTAGATTTAGAAGTTACAGATTCTACACCAACTGTTCTTCACTATCAGTGTTCATCTCATGGTTACATGGGAAATGCAGTACAGGTAAGTTCAAGCAATGCAATTCAATTAAACAGTCAAGCTGCATCATATTATCTTAACTATAATAATTTTACTAACACACCAACAATACCAAGTAATAATAATCAACTGACAAATGGTGCTGGATATATTACAACTTCATTTACTAGTTACAATCAATTATCAGACACTCCAACCATTCCGTCAAATAATAATCAACTAACGAATGGTGCTGGATATATTACGACTTCGTTCACCAATACTAATCAACTGACGAATGGTGCTGGATTTATTACTGCGAGTGATAATATTACAGGAACTTCTGCTGGATTAACAGGAACACCAAGTATTACGATTAATGGACTGAATGCAGCAACTGGAACATTTAGTGGAAACGTCACTGTTGGTGGTGTCTTAACGTATGAGGATGTAACAAATGTAGATTCGATTGGGATAGTCACCGCAAGAGCTGGTGTTTTAGTTGGTAGTGGTATCACACTTAGTAAAGACGGTGATATATTTGCAACAGGTATCACAAGTTCAACTAAAGTTCATGTTGGTGTAGATACAGGAGTTTATGATGAAGATTTAGTTGTTACTGGAAATGCCAGAGTCACTGGTATTTTGACGATTGGTACAGGTTCAATTGTTCTTGATCCAACTGCAAAACAACTTCGTGGTCTTGAAGAAATTGTAATCGGTATCGCAAACACAATCACAATCAAACAAGATTCTAAAGGTGAGATTGAATTTACTGACGCAGTTGGAACTCCAAAGTCAGTTGGAATCGGAACTACAGTATCAATCAATACATCAGGTATCATAACTGCGACAACTTTTGTGGGCGGCTTTACGGGTGACTTAACGGGAACTGCACAAAGCGCCGTCACTGCAACAAATGCTTTGACATTGGGCGAGTTAGCTGGATCACATTATCTTAACTATAATAATTTTACTAATACACCAACCATACCCTCTAATAATAACCAACTTACTAATGGTGCTGGTTTTATTACTGGGTCTGCCCTGAACGCATCAAACTTAAATTCAGGAACAATACCAGATGCAAGATTTCCATCTACATTACCAGCAATATCTGGTGCAAACTTAACTGGTATTGCAGTCACTGACAATATCAGAACAAATACAAACGCAACTTTTCTACAGAATGTAAACGTATCTGGAACTACAACTGCGACAACATTTATTGGTGATTTGACAGGTGATGTAACTGGTGACGTTACAGGAACTGCATCAAACGCCACATTGGCAGTCAGCGCTCAAGGTTTAACAGGTTCTCCGAGTGTTACAGTTACAAATGTAAACGCTGTTGATGCAATTATTAGTGGTAACTTATCTGTTGCTGGAACTATCACATCTTTAGATCAAAATGATATTCTTGCAACTGGTATCATCACTGCATCATCTGGTGTCGATCTTGGAGATCCAGGCATTGTCACACTTTCAAGTGATACTTTAACAACTACATCTACTAGTGCGGATACAATATCAAGCGTTTCTGCAACAGTTAATCGTTCTGCGACTTTCCAAGTTCAAGTCACGAGGGGAACTCAATATCATATGACAACAATCAATGTGATTCATAATGGAACAGTTGCGTTCATGAGTGAGTATGGAACGATTCGGACAGGTGCAGTTCTTGCCACATTTGATGCTGACATTAGTGGGGGTAATCTACGACTTCGTGCAACGCCTACGTCTGCCGATTCTACAGTCTTTAAGTTATCAAAGACTGTAATAAAAGTATAAATACATTTGAAGATACGATTCATTCATGGCTAAGAAGTGTCCGCCAGGCAAATATTACTGTTTCACAGATAAGAAATGTAAGAAGATACCTCTTGGGTATCGTATAGGAGCTCGTGGGTATCTTGCAAGAGATACAAAGGATGATGATAGCGAAACAAAGAAAAATGGTAACGGAAGTTCTAACGGAAATGGGAACGGCGGGAATGGCGCTGGAAATGGTAACGGTGGTGCTGGTGGTAATGGTGGTGGTAATGGCGGTGGCGGAATGGGTGAATCGATAGTTT
>Ga0209348_1000899_pt1 | contig 14974 bp, 16 predicted proteins | sample ETNvirenome_2_30_FD_184065 | JGI IMG/M metagenome (GOLD analysis project Ga0209348, IMG submission 184065) | Marine viral communities from the Pacific Ocean - ETNP_2_30 (SPAdes) (version 2) | ecosystem: Environmental > Aquatic > Marine > Oceanic | place: Pacific Ocean | collected 2013-06-22 | reverse complement strand
AATCTACCTAAAATAAGAGATGGATTTAAATATGCTTCCGAACAGTTCATTACTATCTATAATGGAGATACAAATTTAGAAAAACTATGGGGTTGGAATAATCCCGATGAAAGAAACCTAAGAAATTACTCCGATGATAACGGATATATGCAAGCAAAAGATAGTGCTTCAACATTTAATTATGATGCAATATACCTTATTACACCAAGAAATGCTCAAAAGTATGTTGATGAAGAAGATGAAGAAGAAGAAGTAGTTATTGAATTGTGGAGATTAGGAATGTCAAATGATGATTTAAGGCAGATTTTAAGGGCAAAGATTACTAATTCTAAAAGTTTGGCTGAAATAATAGAAACTATGAATAAGATAAAATTGTATGCTGAATCCAACCCTAATACTTATCTTGTAGGTTCAAGTTATAGAGGTAGAAGCGATATTTATAGTAATCTAAATACAAGAAATAAGAAGATACTAAATTGTTCGCCTAATTATTTGTTCAACATAACAGGTGATTACTTTACAGATAAAGAAACTCTAAAACCAATAAGTAATATGGAAGATGTTTTAGACTTAATGTATCTTAATTCTATAAGTATGACTGTGAACGGTGAAAACATGAATAGTTCATTAAATAAACATATACAAAGAATAATTTTCAATGATGATACAGAACTAAGCGAAAACTTCATTGATTTAGCCTTATCATTATCTAATGAAGTTAATATGGACTTTGATGAATTTAAAATAAAATTAGAAGTATTATCAAAAGGTGCTTACGAAAGATTTAATAAAACTTATTACCGAAATATATCATTTAGAAATGGCGAAACTGAAGCAATAAGAAGAATGGCACAAGAGGAAGGTGAGATGGATAGAATCTTAAAATTCTTCGCAAGTAGAATGCTTTATGTCGTATATGAAGGTTATATGGATTATATTTATAATCAAGTTGATTTTATAGGAGTTGATGAGTTATTGTTAGCCGTTCCTTTGCTTAGACTAAATCCCGTAAGTTGGATTCAAGATAGAAACATATCCGATAACTTTTTACGACCTCAAAAAGCACACATAGAAGGTATTAGGCAACAATACTTTGGACTTTATCTTGAAGCAACTGAAAGACTTAGAACTGCAAATGAGGATTAGACATAGTAATGCTTAAATATATGAAAGGAGAATGATGAGTTATGAGCCGTATAAGATTTCAATGTGCAACTTGTGGTCAAAAATACGACTCACGAAAACAATGTAGAAAACATCAAAGAAAACAAAGCCCCCCTCATGTTGGGATAATTCAAGTTTTCTCACAAGATAAAAAAATAAAAGTAAATAAACCTGCTTCTAAAACTAATAAACCAAAAAAGGTTCAAAAGAAGGGAGATAGGGCGAAAGGAACAAGAAGTGGAACATTTACAAGACAAGATGGAACAATTCACCCTACCTATAAAGCAGGTGTTATTAGAATCTTAAAAGAGGATTGGGAAAAAATTGGTGAGTTGTTGCCCGATGGTGCAAGACATGAAATAGTTGAAGAAACTCAACACCACCTCATTTACTTTACAGGTGAGGCATATAGTGAGATTGACTTCTTAATGTATGAAAATAACTTTTGTGAACAAGAAATGTATTATGAAGATTTGATTCACGCATTAAATAACTACACCGATGAGGAAAAAATTAAAATATTAGATACTTGTGAATTACAAACTTCAGTAATTACTGAAATTGATAATCAAGTAATAAAATGTGCAGTTGGCGAAGGTGCTGAACAAGGAATGCCTATTGGAGAACTAAAAGAAGAAATAAAGGGATTAAAAGGTTTGGCAATAGTTTATGGTAAATTCAAAAGACCTGCAAGAGCGACTACTCCAACTTACAGTTATGGTAGAGGTAAGAAAACTACACCCACGAAGAAGGTTGGTGGTGGTGATACCCTATCTATCCCTAAGAAACCTGCGGGTCAAAAATCTTTGAATGATTTTGTTCCACCTCAAAATGATTCTATATTTGATGAGAAATGGCATTGGTCTATGCAAGCCGAAGATATTGGTATGGGATTCTATGATGATTACTATTCTTATAGCAGACCTACTGCTACTGTTAGTGTTGCCCCGATTGAGCCAAAATATCACCCTGTATATGGAATTAAAGGATTAGAACTACAAGTAGATAGATATGTTGATTTAACTCCACTAATTGAGGCTGATGAGGCTGAAGTCAAGGAGGCTGAATCTAAAATGGAATGCCCTCCCGCTACTCAAGATGTGGCTATTAATACCAAAAACCGAAATGCTACTATTAAAAACTTTGGATATGGACCACTTAATGTAGATGAACCCGGAGATTTTTGGGAAAAGATTGCGAAACAATGGAAAACTACTGTTAAGGCGGCAAAGAAATCTAAGTGTGGAAATTGTGTTGCATTTGATGAATCACCAAGAATGAAAGATTGTATGCCGGGTGAAACTTCCGATGGTGATGGAACATTAGGTTATTGTTGGATGCACCATTTTAAGTGTCATTCGGCAAGAACTTGTGATACATGGGCTAAAGGAGGACCGATTACTACGGATAAGGTTTCCGAAGGTTGGCAAGAAAGAGCATTTGCTAAACCTAAAGCCTCTAAAGTTGCTACCGAAGCAGGTAAGGCTACTGCAAAGGCTTCGGAATCCTTTGAGGCATCCGAAGGTGGTTTCAAATTAAATGTGGCTACACTTCCTGTTGATGATGCCTATAAATATGCCAAAGAAGAATTTGATAAGCGTGGTAAAAAATTAGAAGATTATATTCCTCACTTTTACGAAAGTTATCAATCTTTACAAGATGCCTGTGCATCGGCTATTGATATTCCAAGAATTGAGATGCCTGTTATTGACCCCGAACAGTTGAACTTATTTCAAAAGTCTTTGATAGCAGGGCAATTAGATGTTTATAGACCTTACGCTGAAGGTAGGGATGAACTCTATTCTCCGAAAGATTTGTATGGTGATACTGAAAGAGCCTTCCAATATCTCTATCTTGGATTACAAGATGGAATCATTCAAGATGATGTAGTAGATGCCTCCATAGTTAGAAATAGTGTAGGATTATTAAGACCTACACAATCGGAAATTTGGCTTGAAAAATTAATTACTAACATCATACAATTTGGTAATCCATCGGAGAAAGGTGGAGGGGCTTTTAATCAAGGCTCTATGATTGTTAATAAGACTCTTGCTATAAGTTCCGATGGATATATTCTTGACGGACACCATAGATTTGCACAAATTATGTTAGTTAATCCTTCATTGAGAGTATTAACTTTACAGATTGGATTGCCTATTAGAATTTTACTCAAGGTTGCTACTCCTTATGGAAATGCAATAGGAAATGACCAAAGAGGGTGACTTTCTTGGATTATTTTACTCTTGCTGAACGGTATGAGGGTATGATTTCCCATCTTATGAAATCAAGCGAGCCTCAAGATTGGCGTGGCTTCAATACAAGTGATAAAATATCATTACGCTTTTTTGGAGGTAAGGTTGATGTGGTTTTAGAGTTTAATAGTTTTGACCCTTATATGAATTTAGACCTTATCAAAACTGAAAAAGAGGTAAGAGGGAAGGGTTATGCCACAAAGGTTATGAATATTATTACTAAATCGGCTGATAAGTTTGGAGTAAATATGGAATTAGATGCGATACCACAAGATAATGAGGGATTAAACCGAACTGAATTGATTAATTTTTACAAAAAGTTCGGATTTGAGTTTATAGGTGAGTATGGAATGGACTTTATGAGGCGGAAATATAAGACTCAATAGTGTTATTTCATCAACTCTAACCGATTCAATTAAATAGTAGTTCACAATGTCATTAAATCCATGACTAATCCAAACGAAATTTATGAACCTAAAGACTTTGCTGAAACGATATTTAAACAAAGATATGCTATATCCGAAACGGAAACTTATTTAGAGGCTTGTCAAAGAGTTGCTAATCATGTAGGTCAAGCCGAAGATTCAAAAAGAGAAAAATGGGTGAATAGATTTGTTGAAGTAATGAGTCAAAACAGATTCATACCGGGTGGAAGAATATGGTATGGTTCGGGTAGGGCTAAGGGTCAATTACTTAATTGTTTTGTAGTTCCAACAGGAGATAGTAGAGAAGGTTGGGCTAAAGCAGTTTCCGATATGCTAATTATTTCGGGAACAGGAGGAGGAGTAGGAATGAACTTTTCTCCGATTAGACCGAGAGGAACACCCATAAGAGGAACGGGAGGTGAAGCAACAGGGGCAGTTTCCTTAATGGAAGTCATTAATCAAACAGGCGAAGTAATTAAAGCAGGTGGTGGAAGAAGAACTGCATTGATGATGTGTTTAAGATATGACCATGCCGATATTTTAGAGTTTATGAATCGGAAATTCAACAAATTAGAATTGAATCGTGATACCGTTAAAGAGTCATTACAAGATGCTTTTCCTAATTTGCCGTTTGCTGAATTAGAAAATTTAACTGAATTATTTTCAGCCGATAACGAAACAATATACAAAAACCTTATTAAGCATGAACTTGATATGAGATTAAAGAATGCTAATGTTTCGGTTCTTGTAGATGATGAGTTCTTTGAAATGGTAAAAGCCGATAAAAATATTGATTTTGTATGGAGGAATAAGGAAGTAGGCTCTATCCCTGCAAGAGAAATATGGGATATGATAGTTCTTAATTCTTATACTTCGGGAGAGCCGGGTATTTTAAATGAAGGTTTAGCCAATGAAATGAATAATATTTGGTATCATAAGCCTTTGATTAGCACGAATCCTTGTGGTGAAATTTGGCTTGAAGAATATGGTTGTTGTGATTTAGGCTCAATCAATCTTGCTAATCATATACTTGAAGATGGTTCGGATTATGATTGGGATAAGTTAGCAGATACATCTCTTGTGGGAGTTAGATTCCTTGATAATGTGCTTGATGTGAATACTTACCCAACCCAACAAATTGAATCTAACTGTCGGGAAGTGCGAAGAATTGGACTCGGAATTATGGGTCTTGGTCATAGTTTAATCAAGTTAGGATTGAAATATAACTCAACTGAAGGAAGAAGAAAAGTAGAACAATTATTCAATTTCTTGAAGAAAAAATCTTATGAGGCATCAACTTATCTTGCAGTAGAGAGGGGTGCATTTGCTCGCTTTGATGCTGATAAGTTTTTACAATCGGGATTCTGTAAAACTTTAACAAAGGGAATACGAGCCAAAATTAGAGAATACGGTATGAGAAATTGTGCCGTTCTTACTATCGCCCCTACCGGAACTACCTCTATCGTAGCCGGAACTTCAAGCGGTATTGAGCCTGTATTTGCCGCAGGGTATAAAAGAAGATATTATGCAGATTCCGAAGATAGTAATGAAAGAGTTTTGAAAGAAGAAGTAGTAATAGACCCCTTGTTTGAACAACTTTATCAAGATGGCGTAGATGTTTCAGCATTTGTTTCAGCCCATGAAATTTCCGTTGAGGACCATCTTAAAATACAAGTTTCAGTTCAAAAGCACATAGATAATGCAGTTTCTAAAACTATTAATATACCTAATGATTATGATATTGATAAGTATAGCGATTTATTGTTAAAGTATGCACCTCAATTAAAAGGAACTACTGTATATAGGTCGGGTTCAAGAGGTAATGAACCTTTAGTTCCTCTTTCCGCACAAGAAGCAGTAGAATATATTGAATCAAATAACCTAATTATAGGAACTGCACAAAGCGACTGTCCTTCGGGAATATGTGAAATATCCGAACCTATTGAGCCAAATCTCCAATAAGTTTAAATAATCTACCCCCCTCACCAATAATGAGGAGATGGGAAATTATGAAAGAATGGAAACAATACATTTTAGCATACAGGATTGAAAACGAAGAAGAAGGTTGGGTATTTGAACAATTCATTGAAGAATAGGTGTTAATATGATTGAAACTGCAAATAGGCAAACTAATAAGCCTTATTACTATCTTAGAACAAGAGAGGGCTTTAAGGAAAAAGAGTTAATACGCCATTTTGTAGATTTTATGCCTAATGGAATGTATAATATTAAAAATAAGGAAGGGAATAAGATTCTTATTTCGGCTCATACAATGGCTACGGCAAGAAGGAGAGTAGAAAAAGTAGAATCCGAATATTTTAATTCAAAGGATTATCCGAATATTCCGATTGATGAACAAATTAGATTTTTTGGATTCACTAAAGATATTGAAGATGAGAGGAATAGAAGAAGAAATCAAAATAAGCCTAAACTTAATTATGGGATTGGAACTACTAAACTACTTTTTGAAATCGTGGAAACGATTAGTGAAAATAGACAAAGAATGATAGATAAATTTTTATCACTTTCCGATGAGGAAATTTATAATCTAAAATTATCAGCATACTTAATTCAAAAAGATAATAATAATCCCATACTAAAAAATCTAAGTAGGGAAGAAGCAATTGCTTGTCAAAATATTAAATTTAATTTGAAAACTAAATCGGGTTATTATTTTGTATGGACTTTTATTCAAGATAATTTAGATGATATTGCTTTACTAACAGTTTATTTGAAAAATGACTCAATACCTAAAAATACTATCAGTTTAGATTAAGCAAATGCTCTAAGCGGGAAAACTTCATCAAGGAATCCTTCACCCCATAGAGTTCTAAATTTTTTCAAAACATCGGTGTTTGGAGATTCACCAACCGCTAAATAACTTTCATATTTGAGATTAATTTCAGTCCAAAGTTCAGCCATAACTTCAAGTAAATCTTCTTCCCATTCAGCCTTACTAAGTGCTTCTTGGTGAGTTTTTGTTGCCGCTTGTGCTGATAATTTACCACAATGATACGCTAAACTCGCTAAGAGGTTATTTGATTTGACCATAATTTAACTTAGATTTTTTACCCTATTAAACTTTTTCATTACAGTAAGTTTTATAAGGGTTATCTCAATAACTGTATATCATGGTAGATATAAGCATGGAAATGGGCTTAGTAGGATTGGCGGCATTAGTAGGATTGGGAATCCCAATTTGGAAAAAGTATAAAACCGCTATCCTAAACAAAATCGGAAAAAAGGTTGATGAATTGGAAGATGTTATTGAGGATAAAACGGGAATTGATTTAGAGATTTCCGATGCCGTTGATAATGTATTAGATAAGGTTGTAGAAAATGCTGAAGAATTAGCGGAAGATTTCGCTGAAGATGGCAAAGTTGAAGCAGACCGTTTAGATTCAGCAGTTGATGAGATTAAGGAAACTGTTAGCGATTCAGCCGATGAAGTAATTGATGATATTGTTGAAGATTTAAATGAGAATATTGAAGAAACATTAGGAAACATGACGGTTTCGGCACTAAGAGATATGTTGAAAGAAAGAGATTTACCTGTAAGTGGGCGAAAGGCTGAACTTATTGAAAGATTACTTGAATGAAAAAAGAGGTGAAAAAAATGAAGTGGAAAAAGATAGGATTGGTAGCGAGTCTTGCATCAATTATTGGAAGCATAGGGGTATATACAATGTATGACGAAAATTTAGGTATATTTGTTGGACTTTGGGCTTCGGCTCTCCTACTGCTATCCGATAGAATGGAAGAAATGAATCAGTAGATAGGAAAAGTTTAATTATCAAAAGATAATTATTACTTCTGTGAATGCTACTGCAAAGTATGTTGGACTTTATGCAATTTACTGTATAGGGATAGATGCGTTAGATAGAAATACCGATTTGCTACAAAAGCAAACGGGATTCTACGGTAAGGCTGAAAAATTCCCATATTTTGATGCTTGGAGTTTAACTCATATTTTATGGGGAGTTATTGCATCTAAAATGAATGTTTCATTTAGAAACTATATGATTCTAAACATCTCTAATGAAGTTCTATTAGAACAGTTTATTTGTAGATATGCAAAAAATAATAAGTTAATACATTTCTCAAAAGAATGTGATTCAATACCTCATCAAGTGGCTGATATATTATTTGGAACATTGGGTTATTTAATAGTCAAAAAATAGAAACTCTTAAATCTCGGTAGAATGATAATTAAATTATGGCTAAGAAAAGGCAATTAACTAATAACGATGTATTGATGCGAAGAACCGGATTAATGATTGTTTATGCGTGGGTTCTACTTGCAGTAGGTTTCTTTGTCTTAACGGCATGGAAACCCGAATATTTATCTTCTTCCGAAGATTATGTTTCAATTCTTGCCATAATTGGAGGTCCGGCTCTATTGATAATTACTAAAATTATTGAAACTTGGAATCAAGAGAAACAAGTAGAACTTCAAGATTACGAACATCAAGCCCAACATGAAAGAAATATGAATGAACTTCTTATGAGGCATGGAACAGATATGGAAAGGAATCCCCATTTGCCTAATCATCATCATACAGTAGTTTCCCCTGCGGAAGAAGATGCACATGGCTCTCAAAAGAAAAAATGAGGTGCTTATGGATGAGTATAGAGGATAAAGAAATTGAAGAAAAAGCAAAGGTGATTGCTGAAGCAACGGGTAGGACTGTTGAAGCAGTAATTGAGGATTTAAAAGATGATGGGATAGTTAATTTATCTAATGAAGAAAAAAATGACAAGAATTTAGTAGAACAATTAAAAGAAGCGGCTGAACTAATTACTACTGTTCAAGCAATATCTCAAGAGGTTTCCGAGAATACCGTATTAAATGGAGGAGAAAATAAAACAGATATTAAGGTAGAAACCACACTTGAAGGAGATATAGTAGATAAGGCTATTGAATCTTTACAGAATAAAGCCGATAATATTAAAAAATTGATTATAACTCTTGCACCTGTATTTTTGCTATTGACGGGAGGCTCAATGGAAGCATTTGGTATTATTGATGTATTTGGAAGTGATGATTCCGATTATGAAGATGATGATTACTATGAAGTTTGGGGTTGCACCGCCCCCGATGCTGAAAATTATATGCCCGATGCAACCGTAGATGATGGCTCATGTTGGTGGGAAAACAATAATGGAGGTGGAGGTGGACCGCCACATGGAAATTGTGATTGGAGTTGGCAAGATAATTCATATACGAATGATGATGTTCCTAATTCATTATTCATAAGTGCAAGTTTTTCAAGTTTCCAATGCCCTCACGAAATGAATGGTGATTTTAGAGTAATAATTTTTAAAGATGGTGAATTTTATGACGAAGAAATTGATATAAATATGAAGTTTTATGAAAACCAAGATTTAGGGCATGAATTTACTGACTTAGAAGAAGGAGATTATACTATTAAATTTAGGTTTGATACCTATGATGGTTCAAATTGGGATTGGGATTCACCAAGAAATTATTTTATTGAAGATACAACTGAATGTAGCGCATTCTTACAAAATCAACAAGCATACCTTGTAGAAGATGATGAGGAACAAGATGCAATTACTATGACGGTTGATATTGCTATACCTTCGGAAGTTGGAGATGCTTGTGATTCCGAACAGTTTGAATTGACTTGGAGATTATACTCTAATAATCAAGTGCAATATGAAGAACACTCATGGGAAGATGGATGGATTTCGGATAGCGATAGGGCTGATTTTGCTTCCTTTACAATGGATAATATTGGCGTAGGAACATACGAACCAAGAATCATTTTGAAACTTAATGGTGATGAAGTAATTGATGAAAAATGGTTATCTTACAGTATTACAGTAGAATCTCAAGAAGTCTATGGTTGCACCGATTCGGAGGCTACAAACTATGACTCATCGGCTACACAAAATGATGGTTCATGTGAATATGATTCGGGAGAGCCTTGTGATGTAGAAATTCAAAATCATTATAGAGGTCATGTAGCCGAAGATGAAGAACAAGACGCTATCTTAGTCGCCTTTAGAGTAGTTCCAAGCAACTGTGAGGGTGAACAAATTGAGATTGATATTCAATTATATCAAAACGGATATGATGCAAATTACTCTCATTGGCAAATTGTAAGTGGAGATGTTGCCATTGATATTTCCTATACCTTTGACGGTGTTGCCGTAGGCAATTCATGGACTCCGACTATTATTGCATCTTTGAATAGCGATATTTTGGAACAAGTTTGGTTTTGGGGAATTGATATTGTTGAGCAAGAACCGGAAATATGCGAAATAAACTTATTTTGGATTGATATTGGAACTAATGCTACTCATGCTTCAGTAGGATATGACCTTGATTGCGGTTATGAATCTAATAATCTTGAAGGCTATAATGTATCGGTTCAATTCTTAGTGTATGAAGTAGGTTCATCTAATAACACATCAGCACAACCAATAGTTTATGAAACAACCTTACATTACATTCAAGGATGGGTAGAAGATAACAACTACTTGACTTTGACTAATTTTACTCAATCCAATTCAACACACTATGATTTTTATTGGTATGCCGTTTGGGAAGATGGAAATGGCGAACAACAAATGCTTGAAAGAAAATGGATAAATAGAGAGTTAAGCCCATAGGTGGATTAAAAGATGAATAAAGTAATTGTAGGAACAACCTTAGTTTTTGGTCTTAGTGGTTATTATTTAATTACAAGAATGAAGTCCATTCAAGAATACCTTGATAAAAATTATGGTAGAACTGTAATGGATAGCGTTGGTTATTTAGGTGGTGCATTACAACTTGGGGCAGTAGTAGCAGTATCAAGAGGTTGGGTTAAAAATACAGACCCCATATATCATGGTGTAAGTTTAATTGGTTCGGCAGGGTTGCTTGCTACGGCATATTATCATAACGCTCTTGCACCTGTATTTGTGAATCTAATTTGGATGGGTATGAACACCGTAGGAATTATTGAAGGTATTAGTAATACTCAAGCAATCATAAACTTAACGGACAGTAAAAGTTATATTACTGTATAAGGGTGAAATAATGAAAAAGTGTCCTTGTGGTAAAGGGGAAGTGCAAGGAGATTACTACGATAAAGACAATGAGCCTAAATTATTATGCGATTATTGTAATGAAGTCTATAAAATGAGATTATTCCTATGTTGGGATTCTATTGAAGGTAGTTATTGGTATCAATGGAAAGCCATACTAAGTGAATAACCTTAAATAGTTAATCACCTAAATATTATTTATGCTTGAGAACACTCAATACAAATGCCTCAAGTGTAATGATATTTTAGAGGTCATTCCAAGTTTAAGGAAGGTCACTACCTGCGCTTGTGAAGTATTAAAATTAACAGTAAATGGAAATAACCATAAGATTGAAGGAAATTTCGGTGATTATTATTGCATTAATCCCAAAAAAAGAATAATAATAGGAGATAGAATAAAAGTAGTGACAATTGAAACAATATTAGATGGTTGTTATGCTGAAATTTATCATTGGGAAAAAATAGATACAATTGAATAAAAATAGTGTTATTCTATCGTATAGGTGATATAGAAATACTAATAAAGGTAGTAATGATAGCCACAACATAGGAAATGGTATTATGATTGATATAAGTAAGTGGAAAGATGGTGAATTAATGGAAAGGGGTTGGACTTTAGAACAAATCCAAGCATACCGAAAAGCAAATCAAATCCAAGCCGATAATGAAGTTATGGCTCATGCTGAACATTACATGGAAAATGATGAATCCTATTCTAAGGCGAGTAAATCTAAAAGTAAAATAATGATTGCCTTATTGGGATTGTTAATTTGTGGTGCTATAAGTTATTATTATTTTGAAATAGGATTTTAAGATAATAATAGGAAAGTTAATAAAGGTAATAAGATAAGGAACTGATGAGGGAAAGAAAATGAATGTGATTAATGGAAAAACTCAAATTGAAATGCTGATTGAACACTTTGAAGTTGCTGATAACATTAGCAACATTGAGGCACAAGCCGTCTATAAGATTAGGGCTTTGCCCCGAAGGATTGCCGACTTGAAAGAAAGAGGCTATGAATTTAGAAGTGAATGGAAAAGAGATTTAACAGGTCAAAGATATAAGAGATACTTCCTTGTATCTACACCTACCGAATGAAGTATGGTGGTTTTTAGCCGTTTGTATCTTTATTTGATACAAAGAATGGAAACATTCATATAGTGTGGTGTTATCCTTCTTAATATGTGGGAGTAGTTTAATCAGGAAAAACGCTTGGTTGCGGTCCAAGAAACTGCGGGTTCAAATCCCGCCTCCTACACCATTAGAAACTTTTAACATACGGATTGTATAATTTATGAATTATGGTAGAGTTTTATTTTAGTGATAAATTTACTACTATTATGAATGCAGTTTATGATTATGTCAAGTTAGCCGATGAATTAGTTAGAGAGGAATATGAAAAGATACGCCAAAAGGATGAAGAACCTTCTCCTTCTTGGATGGGTGATGAATTAAGAGAGGTTTTGGAGGAACGCACCCCTAAAATAAGAGATTTTTATGAGAGTAATGATGGGGGCGGTTTATTTAGTATGCCTCAAGATATAAGTGAATCAAGATTTGGTATCGGACTTCTTCTTGAAAAAGAAAGATATAATTTTAATCTCAACCAATTGTTCACATTTGAGAAAACTTTTCCCCTTATAGGCACATGGCTTGGTGGGATGGGTCAATCATTAGATTTATCGGAAATATACAAAGAATATCAAGTAGAATTAATTACTTTGTATGTTTGTAGAATATTTTTTAATAACGATTTGATTATAGAATCAAGCGAAATAGACTATCTTAATCCTAATGGTTGGGATAAATGGAATAATAAATATAGTAGTAATGAGTGGTATCAAAGTGCAACAAAATTAGACAAAAAATATAGTGAACTCAAAGATTTATTAGATAAAAATGCCTCTAATAACATAGTCAATTGGGAACAAGGGTCGGAATTTGAAGGCATATACACAAGAATTAGAGGTAGTGGTGGAGGAGATTCGGGGCGCACATCTTTTTCATATATTCCTTTGTGGATATTACTAAATAATATTCAGTCAATTTATATTGGTTGGCAATACCCCGAATTTGACATGATGCCCTCCAATCGCAATATAGGGCAATTTTCTCAAAAATTTGATATTGAGTTTAAATACTTAATTACAAATATAAGTTTAAAAAGAACTATATTAAATAGACTTTCTAATTTGGAAGATGATGAGGGGCTTCCATTTAGAGGTAAGGGTGAAGGACTTTCACCCTATGCTTTGATTAACCAAATTGATATAGATTGGTTTAGGGATAATGGGGTAGAAGTTAAGGCACAACAAGTATATACGGTTGGCGTAGATGTAGGTAATAATAATACGGATTGGTTAGATGCAAATAAATTAGGTAGAGGTGGTAGAGGGGTTGATAGTGCAATCATAAAATGCAAACAAGAATATAAGATAATAATTAATGGTGAAGTTAAGGATAGTTGGCAAACAAGTGATGATTCATGGTCATTTGGATTAACAGGGCAATTTAGCATTAATGAACCGGACATACCTAATAAACTTTATCAATCGTTAGAGTATAAAATTACAGGTTTAATTAGTAATTACCTTGTTTTGAAACCTATCAATTATCCTTATGGGTTGTATATCAAATTGCCTTCTCAAAAGGAGTAAGTAATATATAGGTAATTGCTTAAAATTAAAAACAATGAAGATATTGGGTTTATTATGCTTTTTAGGAGTTATCCTATTCGGCTTATTTATCTTATTGATTCAAAAAGGCATTATTCTAAAAAGAGATATTGAATTTAATAAGTGGTGAATATGATGTGGAACAGTTTAGATGATTCCGATGATTACGACCCTAAAGGGGATTTGTTAGGGAGTTTCATAACTATGTTTGTTGTAGGGTTCATTATATCGCTTCTTATTTTCTAACGACAAGTTTAAATATCAAAAGAAGTGAAGATTAGTTATGGATTCTTTTGACAAGGATAAAATCACTAAAATTGCGCTTGGAATCCTAAGTGTTGGAGTTTTATTCAAAGGAATAGAAAAATTCACCAAGAAAACTGATTCGGGATTTGAATTAGATGCTGAAAAATGGAATAAGGATATGAATGCAGTTCCGATTGCTCTTGATTTCTTTTGTGCTTCCGAGATTCTAAAGATGAATAATGATATAGAACTTAAACAATCCCAAAGTAATGTTCAACAAATTATTACCAATAGTGATTTTGGCTTTTTAATATACAACAACTTAGAAACTCAAATGTTGAGGGAATTAATTTTGGAAAGACTACAATATTATAGTTCTTATTACAATAAAGAAGGCTCACTTGCTCTAAGGCGAGAGGTGGAATCGCTTGAAGATAAACTACTTCAAGTTTCAAAAGGAGAATATAAAAAATATCTAAAGGATATAGCATTTAAGGCTAAACTAAGAGGTTTGATGGAACTGCCTAATGCTGAAAAATACAAAAAAATTAGGGTAAGATTTGCACCGAATCCAAACGGACCGCTAAGTATGGGTCATTCATTTGGAATTATTATTAATAACATATATGCTAAAACTTATGACGCTGAATATATTTTACGGTATGATGATACCGACCCCGATAATAAAGTTCCACAAGCCCAACTTTATGAGCAAATAAGAGATGAGTTTGAGTTTTTAACGGATAGAACTTCCGATGATTATACTTTATATGTTTCTTCGGAAAATAGCGATAAATATATAGAATATGCAAGAAAATTAATTGAAGAAGGTAAGGCTTATGTTTCTTATATTCCACACCAAGAGTTTTCCAAAAAGTATCAAATGCACTTAACCGATGAGGAGATAGCCAAAGGCAAAAACCCTAATGAAAGCAAACAAGGAATCCCATCTCCCGATAGAAACAAACCTGTTTGGTTGAATCTAAAGCAATTTGATGAAATGGTAGAAACCGGAACATATAGGGAAGAAGATGGAACTATGAGAAAGCCTATGGATTTACACCTTAGCGGTGATGATGATGGTGAAACTATCCTTCCTACTGTTTGGCTTAAAACTCCGTTGAATCATGGTGAGAAATCTTTTAGAGATAT
>Ga0209348_1000898_pt1 | contig 14983 bp, 13 predicted proteins | sample ETNvirenome_2_30_FD_184065 | JGI IMG/M metagenome (GOLD analysis project Ga0209348, IMG submission 184065) | Marine viral communities from the Pacific Ocean - ETNP_2_30 (SPAdes) (version 2) | ecosystem: Environmental > Aquatic > Marine > Oceanic | place: Pacific Ocean | collected 2013-06-22 | reverse complement strand
GCCAGATGCAGCCAGTTTAGACCGTACCGAAGATGTGCTCTCGCAAATGCAAAAAATAGCATTAGAAGTACCAGGCGTTGCACACACCGTGGCGTTTCCAGGCTTATCGGTAAACGGTTTTACTAATAGCCCAAATAGCGGCATTGTATTTACGCCACTTGAGAGCTTTGATAAACGTACCGACCCTAGTCAATCAGCGATGGCAATTGCCGCGCAGTTAAATCAGCGTTTTGCAGCTATTGATGCAGCGTTTGTAGCTGTATTTCCGCCACCGCCAATTCAAGGCTTAGGCACAACAGGTGGCTTTAAGCTGCAAATTGAAGATAGAGCAAATAAAGGCTTTGATGCACTATTTAATAGTTTGCAAACCATTATTGGTAAGGCGCAGCAAGATCCCGCGTTAATGGGCTTATATTCAAGCTTTCGCATTCAAGTACCACAAATGGATATTGATATAGACCGCGAGCAAGCACTTATTCAAGGTATTCCTCTTGATGAAGTATTTGACGCATTACAAATATATCTAGGCTCTGTGTATGTGAATGACTTTAATATGTTTGGTCGTACTTATCAGGTTAATGCGCAAGCTGATGCTGATTTTCGTCTTGACCCTGAGCAAATCCTTAACCTAAAAGTACGTAACAGTGCAGGAAATATGGTGCCGCTTGGCTCGGTACTTACAGTTACACCAACAATAGGACCTGACCGTGTAATGCATTACAACGGTTACCCAAGTGCAGAACTAAACGGCAGCCCAGCCCCCGGTTATAGCTCTGATCAGGCACAAACTGCTATTGAAACAATATTAGCCGACAACCTGCCAACAGGTATTGAGTACGAGTGGACAGAAGTAACGTACCAACAAGTACTTGCAGGTAACACCATGGTTTATGTATTCCCATTAGTTGTGTTGCTTGTATTTATGGTGCTTGCTGCGCAGTACGAAAGTTTACGTTTGCCACTGGCCATAATATTAATTGTACCTATGACTATTTTCTCAGCACTATTAGGTGTGTGGTTTGTAGGCTCAGACAATAATATATTTACTCAAATTGCATTAATTGTACTGGTGGCACTTGCCTCTAAAAACGCCATATTAATGGTAGAATTTGCCCGCGACCAACACGGCGGTGGGTTAACGCACTTTGAGGCAATATTAGCGGCGTGTCGTATGCGTTTACGCCCAATATTAATGACCTCAATTGCCTTTACAGCAGGGGTTGTACCACTAGTACTTGCAACGGGGGCAGGTGCCGAAATGCGCCACGCAATGGGTAACGCGGTGTTTGCAGGCATGATAGGCGTAACGGTGTTTGGCTTATTATTTACGCCCGTGTTTTACATGTTAGTTGTGAAAAAGCAGCAAAAAGCAAAGGGGATATCGCATGACTAATTTAATCGCTAAACCTATCAAAACGCGCTTAACGTTAAGTGCTGTGTTAGTGGCTGCTTTTTTATCTGGTTGCGCTAGCAAAATAGATACACAAAGCGAGCAAAACGCTATTAACGATTTTGTAGCTCAAGCAAATATTGCCAGCAATGTTGCCATTGCAGATGAAACAAATTGGTGGCACAAGTTAGAATCAAAGCAGCTAAATGCTTTGGTTAATAGCGCACTTGCCAATAACTACAATTTGCAAACAAGCCAATTAACGCTCAAAAGTACCCTTGCCCGACTTGGTGAGCAAAAAGCGCAATATTTACCCCAAGGCGGGGTAAATATTGGCGCAGCACGAAGCGATGCACCGAGTGTGTTTGACCGTCAATCGAGTGCTAACATAGCGCTTGATTGGCAGTTAGATTTATTTGGCCGTATTACTGCTTTGGTTGATGCTGCAAATGCATCGGCCATGAGCCAAGCCGAGCAAGTACGTTCACTGCAAATTGAAGTGGTATCGTCTGTTGTTAAAGGGTTTGTAAGCTATCAAGGTAATGTTGAAAAACAACACATCATAGCCATGCAAATTAACGCATTAGAGCAAAGCATTGAGGTACTTCAAGCACGTGTAGATGAAGGCGTTGCCAACGAGCTTGACCTAAACCGTACTATGGCACAGCTTAGGCAGCAAGAAGCCCTAATGCCCGCTATTGAGTATGCTAAATACAGCGACTTATCAACTTTAGCGGTGCTTACAGGTAAGCTTGCGCAAGACATTGCGATAGACAATGAGCAAAACCTGCTGGAGCAAAGCTTTAGCGTTGCGCTTAAAAATGCCAATAGCGCCATTGCCCTTCGCCCTGATATAAGCCGTGCATTGTATGATTTTAGCCAAGCCAACAGCTTAAGTGTGGCGGCAAGTAAAGCCTTACTACCTGATATTAGCTTATCAGCCTTTGCAGGCGTAGTGAGCATAGACAGCACGGGCTTAAAAAATACTGATCAGCAATGGCAAGTAGCCCCCCAGTTGCAATGGTCAATATTAAGTTACCCCGCACTCCTTGCTCAGCGCGACGCACAGCAGTTTTTAAGTGAAGCTGCCTACAGCGACTATCAGCAAATAGTATTAAATGCGGTGACTCAAAGTGAACTTTCATTGCAAATGTTGGTCAATCAACAACAGCAAGAGCGTTATGCTAAACAGCGCTATGGCTTTGCAAATAAAGCATTTTTACAAGCACAGGCGATGTACGAAGAAGGCCAAATACCGTACTTAGAGTTGTTAGATGCACGCCAGGATGTTTTAATGGCACAAGAAAACGCTGTTGACACAACTATTGCTACATTGCTTGCTAAAGTGAATGCTTATCAGGCATTTAACGGCCAATGGAGCTATGCACTGAGCAGTACAAAATAGGTAGAGTTAATTGAATGAGCAATACTGAATTATCACATCAAGGCAGCCCCTTACAAACAATGCGCGCTATTGTTTTATCACAACCAGATGAGCAAATACGCTTGCAAGATGTTGAGGTTGATATACCCGAGTGCGCCGACAACGAATTGTTGGTAAAGCTTGAGTATGTAGGCCTCAATCCTGCTGATGCCTATTTTGCTAAAACGGGATTTTGTAAGTGGCAATACCCTCATATTTTAGGCCTAGACGCCGTTGGTGTGGTAGTTAAAGCTAACAAAGGTGTGTTTCCTGGGGTTGGCGAACGAGTAATGTGGCATGCCAATATTGGCGAGCAAGGGGTACTGAGTGAATACACCACGGTGCCTAACTTTGCTGTATCGGTTGTGCCCGATGGGCTGTGCCCTGCAAAGGCTGCTACGTTACCGTGTGCTGGTATGGCCGCCCTTATTAGCTTAGATAAAATTGCAATTACTGAGGGCGACCAAATCCTAATCGAAGGTGGCTCTGGTGCGGTAGGGCAGTTTGCCATTCAATATGCTAAACAACGCGGTGCCGATGTATTTACCACCGCTTCAAAGCGTAATCACAAGCTGGTAAAGCAGCTAGGTGCCGATGTGGTATTTGATTATAACGACAAAAAGTTACGCGACAAAATTCGCCGCGAGCTTGGCCCGCAAGGGTTTGATGCTGTAATTGATACCATGGGCGGTGAATCAACGCTTAGAAATATTGAATTAATGCGCTTTTGCGGGCGTATCGCGTGTTTAAACTCGCTGCCTCATTTTGATCAAGATTTAATGTACCACCGAGCGCCTAATATTAGTGTGGTGTCTATTGGTGGTGCGTGGCTTGCCAATAGTTTATGTGCACAGCAGCGCTTAAGTTTTATGGGCAATTTATTGCTTGAAGGCGCGCTATCGGGCGATATTAAAACACCGGCAATCACTGCGGTTGACTTTACTGCTGACTCAGTCAGTGCTGCCTTAAATAACCAAATAGCGGGTGGCTTTACAGGCAAACACGTTGTGCAAATAAGCAATTAACGTTGCCCACCTTATTTTAAAAACGCAGCCCAAGTGGCTGCGTTTTTTTATGCCTAAAAAATAGCTTTTTATGAGTATGGGGCTTAATTGTTGCCAAATAGAGGTATTTCAGCGCACAAGTGTAAGCCTTTTAGTTTCAACAGTTTACGTCACCGTAAAGAAAATAAATTGAAAAAACTGTTAATTAATTGAATAGAGTAATTGATCTAAACTGATTTTTATGACGTAATGTAGGTATTATTTATCTGGTCGGATGAGTTCAATCATGAGTTTACGTACAAAATTAAAAAAAGTATTACCAAGTATTTCAATCACTGAACAAGAAGCGCTAGACGCGGGTGATGTGTGGTTAGAAGGGTCTATCTATCAAGGTAAGCCAGATTTTAGCGCACTACGCGATGTGCCGGCTGCTACCCTAAGTGCAGACGAGCAAGCATTCTTAGATGGCCCAGTACAAGAGCTACTAGGCATGATTGACGATTCAGTTATTCAAAACGGTATTCACTTACCAGATGACATATTAGAATTTTTGAAAAAAGAGCGTTTCTTCTCGCTTATCATTCCTAAATCGTTTGGCGGTTTAGAGTTTAGCCCTTATGCAAACTCAACTATTGTGGCAACCATTGCAACTAAAAGCTCTGCAGTAGCGGTAACTGTTATGGTTCCTAACTCTTTAGGCCCAGGTGAATTATTACTTCACTTTGGTACACAAGAGCAGCAAGCGCATTACTTACCGCGTTTAGCAAACGGCAGAGACATTCCATGTTTTGCTTTAACAAGCCCAGAGGCGGGCTCTGATGCAGGTGGCATTCCAGATATTGGTACTGTCACCAAAGGCATGTACAACGGCGAAGAAGTACTTGGCCTTGAGATCACATGGGATAAGCGTTATATCACACTGGCACCAATCGCTACGGTACTTGGTTTAGCATTTAAAGTAGTGGATCCAGAAGGTTTACTAGGCGGCAAAGAAAACTTAGGTATTACCTGTGCGCTTATTCCTAAAGATCACCCAGGTGTAGAGCTTGGCAACCGCCATGACCCAATGGGTATTCGTTTTTATAACGGTACTACACGTGGTAACAAAGTATTTGTACCAATGGACTTTATTATTGGTGGCCAGAAAAACATCGGTCGTGGTTGGCAAATGCTGGTTAGCTGTTTAGGCGCAGGGCGTGGTATTTCATTACCTGCACTAGGTGTAAGTACATCACAAGTGGCGTTTAAATCAGCATCTGAATACGCAGCAGTGCGTGAGCAGTTTGGTTTAGCAATTGGTCAATTTGAAGGTATTCAGGAAAAGCTAGCAGACATTGCAGGTAAAACATACCTTCAAGAAGCAATGCGCGTACTGACAACTGAAGGCCTAGGCATGGGCTTAAAACCATCGGTTGTTACAGCAATAGCTAAATACCACATGACCGAGCTTGGCCGCGACGTATTAGACTCTGCAATGGATATTCAAGCGGGTAAAGCGATTCAAAATGGCCCACAAAATACCCTTGCAAGCGGTTACGTAGCACAGCCTATTGCAATTACAGTAGAAGGCGCGAACATTCTTACACGTAACCTGATGATTTTTGGTCAAGGTGTTATGCGTTGTCACCCTTATTTACAATCTATGGTTGAATCAATCCATAGTGAAGATAAAGGTGCAGATAAAGAGTTTAACGGCATTTTGCGTAAAACAATTGGTTACAGCACAGCAAATAGCTTACGTGCGTTCCGTTTAGGTGTTTTACCATTTACTGCAAGTGCAAACTCTGCATTACCCGAAGTACGTGAATACGAAAAAGCCGTGCATAAACTATCTGCAAAATTAGCAGTGTATGCTGACTTCTCGTTACTCGTACTTGGCGGTAAGTTAAAGCAGGCTGAAATGCTATCAGCACGTTTAGGCGATGTAATGAGCTTTTTATACGCGGCAATGGCATCAATTAAGTATTACGAGCAAAAAGTAGCAAGCAGCGAGCGCGAGCAAGCAGCGCCGTACTTCCACTATGCGACACGTTTTGCACTACAAAGCGCTGAAGAAGCACTGCATAAGTTTTTAGATAACTTCCCTGCAAGTGGTACTCGTAAGTTTATTCGTTTTGTAACAATGAACTACTCAACTAAAATGCCAAAAATTAGCGACGACTTAATTCGTGAATTAGCAAAACAAGCACAGCTTGATACCGCATTTAAAGCGCAAATTACGCATTTAGTTAAGCCTGTAGAAGGTGACGGTCATCACATAAACGAGCAAGCTTATAAAGCTAAAATGGCATCACTTGTTGAGCTGGCTAAAGTTAAAAAAGCGCTGCGCGCTAAAACAATTAAACCAGGTACACGTTTTGCCATTACGCTAGATAACGCATTAGCGGCAAATGTAATTACTGCGGATGAACATGCGCAACTAATTGATTACAACAAAAAACGTGAAAAAGCGATTCGCGTTGATGAGTTCGACTTTGACATGAACTTACTTGATGACAACGCTCAACCAGTTAACCCACTTAAAAGTGTAGTTAATCAATAAAATTCAATGATGCAAAGCGCCCGCTGTATCGGCGCTTTTATTCTTGATTAAAAAATTAGTGTGGAGCCTCGTTTGTTTAAAACCAAGCGGGGCTTTTTTATGTGTGTAATATAGAGGCAGGGCTAATGGTGGCTCATTTGATGGTCGTTTTGCTTGTTCAATTAGAGTAGCTGTTTAGTTTATTTTCCATACTTTAAATAAAAAGCTCAACGCATTTAAGGCTTGTGTTTGAGTATTAGGAGCAACATTTTGTTGGTTGACTAAATGATTTAAAAAAAGTTCGACCTCATTATCTCCCATCGTTGTTGGGTGCCTCATAGAGTTAAAACGAATAAACGAAGCTATCCAGTATAAATACGCTTTGATGGTACTTTTAGCATAATGCTTTAGATACATTTGTTCGGCTATCATAGTTAAAAAAGGTGATTTCATGATATGAATCTCTAGCAAAATTTAACTGTATATATAGACAGTGCATATTGTTTTGTCCAATATTACTGATCTCCACCATTTCGGTGTATTTTCGCACTGATTAAAAATAATTATCAGTTAACTAATTGTTTACAGGTGTTTATTTGATGGTTAAGATAAATGCGTTGTAATATATGGACATTTGTCGGTTTATAAAACGACAAATGTCGTAGACAAAATTGTTAAATGCCTAAAGGATTTATGAGCATAATTTCCGAAAATGACATAAGAGAATTCATTGAACCTTATATTGGAAAAGTGGTTAGTCGTGTCCGTCAAGGTCATGGTAGTGCCATTTTCTTAGAAGTAGATGATCTAACAATTATGATCGAATGGAGTTGGAGAGTTGAAAAAGGTAATCAAATTGCTTTTGGTAGTTGGTCGGAAGAAAGTGCTTTTAAAAATCATTTAGCGACATTAAACGGTTTATTTCTTTCTAATATTTCATTTCAATCTAGGCTCCCTGAAGTCGTTGTCGAGTTAACTGACAATACTTGGGTGTGTTCATTCTCTACAGTAGAAGGTGATCCTGAATGGGCTTTAATTACACCTACTAATACTTTACTGTCAAAAAGTGGTTGTTTAGCTTTCGAGTAAACGGCACTTAACAAGTTGCTTAAACGGACACAAACAGCTGGCTGTGCTTCGTTCCTCGCTATTATAGCCAGCCATTTTTAGCCGCTTAGCAAAGCGTTAGTAGCCATATGAAAATGGAGACAGCAGTGGAAATAGATGAAGATAAAATCGATGAAGCGGCACTTGCTCTGTTTTACCTTACTCTTCATGACAAGTTTGGTAGGGCTTGGAAACAAATAGATTGGAGTATCACCGATCGGCTTTATGAAAAAGGATATATTCACGATCCTGTTGGCAAATCTAAGTCTGTTGTTTTAACTGAAGAAGGTCTTGCCAAATCAGAAGAACTTTTCAAAAAGTTATTCGTCAAAAGTGAGTAAGCGTTGTGCGCAATTTTAGCTGTTACTCTAGGATGTATTAGCGTGGCAACTAACAAGCCAATAAACGCACTCACTGCGTTCGCTGGGACGCATACACGCGGGGCGGCTTCGCCATTATGCCCCACGTGCCTGCGCCCGTTATTGGAAAGTTATATGTTTCTTGATATTGGTGCATATTCAAAGAAAATCAAATGTTTAAATATGAAACACCTCCATGGGGAGCTAAGTTAATTTGCTTTTGTTATCTGGCTGTATCTTGTTTGATGCTGTTTGCTTTTTACACTTATGGTAATTGGGCAGGTAATTCTCCTGTAGTTTTTAAATACATTTTTGTTATGTTAGGTTTGATCTTCATGTTCCCGGCTTTAAAGCCAAGTAACTGGCGTGGTTGGGTTTACTTTTCAGCAGACAATCGAGGGATAAGTTTCCCAACTTCATTCGATGAAGTTAATAATCAGTCGTCTCTTAATGTTGCATAGGAAAATGTGGGTATTATAAAAAGTGAAACCCTTCATGGTCAGGTAAAAGGAATTACAATAGAGTTAAATATTTCACAAGCTGATATTGATTTACACTTTCGAAAAACAGATCTAACAAATAAACTTTTAGGCTTAAACAATAAAAGAGGTAACTTTTTTGTCATTGCATACGCAAACAATGCGTTTCAAAAAGTTTCTAGTGTTGTAAACACATTAAATGAAATTAAGCGCTCAAACATATAACAAACGCATTAAGGGCGGACGCAAAAAGCTTGGCTGCGCTCATTCTTCGCTTAGTATAGCCAAGCTTTTATGCGCCACTTATGCGGGCGTTAGAGGCACTATGAAGTTAGCAACCATTTTTCTAGCCCTATTCTTGCTATCAGGATGTGGTACAGAAGGTGTTGATATGGAAATCAGTGATGTTGATGACTGGTTTAAGGTAAATGAAACTGAAATAACTTCTATCGTTGAATTATTTAAGAGCGACAAATGTTTACGTAGAGTTGAACTCGGCTCAATGAAATATATCAGTCAAAACTGTGAAAACAATTCGTCTCAAGAAACCAAAATAAAAGAAATACAAAGTAAGCTAACAAGCCTTGGTGTTGTTCTAGCTGTTGCGCATACATTCGATGATGGAAATTTTGTTGCGAGTATATTGATAAACAGGAGAGGTATTGCAGTATCTGGTGGAGGTCTTGAAATTAGTTACTGGGAAAAATTTCCTGTTTATTTAAATGATGAACTCGAGTGTGGTGCAATTGAAGCTCTCTACAAAGAAAAGTGGTACGCAGAGATTTTAAGCTCTGAAGATCCGTGCCTCTAACAAGTCAATTCAGCGAAAAATAAACAAGACACCCATCCTAAATTTTGCACTTTTTGAAGTTTAAGCCTAGCCCTTATTTAGCAATAATAAACTAGACACCCATCTTAAATTTTGCACTTAACGCAATTAAAGGCTAGCTTTTATTTAGAGCAATAATAAACTAAACACCCATCTTAAATTTTGCACTTAACGCAATTAAAGGCTAGCTTTTATTTAGTGCGAAAAATAAGCAGAGTGTCTTATGGCAATTGCAAGAAAGCGACAAGTAAGTTTGGTTGATACAAAATACTATCATTGTGTTTCACGGTGTGTTCGTCGTGCATTTTTATGTGGCGAAGACCGTTTCACTGGTCAATCTTACGAGCATCGACGAGGATGGGTTGAAGATAAGCTGGGTGAATTAGCTAGGGTATTTTGTATTGATGTGTGCGCTTATGCCGTAATGAGCAATCACACCCATTTAGTACTGTATGTAGATGATAAAAAAGCAAATAGGCTGAATGATAAAGCGATTGTTATTCGCTGGCATAAACTCTGTAAAGGCACATTGTTAACGCAAAAATACATACAAGGCGAGAAGCTAAGTAAAGTTGAACTCATCTTTTTCAACCAAACGGTAAAACAATACCGAGAACGTTTAGCAAGTATTAGCTGGTTTATGCGCCTGTTAAATGAAGATATAGCGCGTAGAGCAAATAAAGACGATAATTGCACAGGGAGGTTCTGGGAGGGGAGATTCAAATCGCAAGCTTTACTTGATGAAGCCGCAATTACAGCGTGTATGGCCTATGTAGATTTAAACCCTATTAGAGCCAAGATGGCTAACACGCCAGAAGAGTCAGACCATACCAGCGCTCAAGTACGCTTAATATGTGCAAAAGAAGGCAAGCAGCCAAAACAACTACTTCGCTTTGCAGGCATGTCACGTCAAGTAATGCCAAAAGGGCTGCCGTTTGAGCTTAAATCGTACCTTGAACTCGTTGAGCTAACAGGGCGAGTAATGCGAGAAGATAAGCAAGGGCATATAGATAATATGACCCTTCCTTTGCTAGAAAGGCTTAATATATCATCAGAAAACTGGTTAAAACTCACCACACAATTTACGCGCATATTTCATGGTGCAGTGGGCAGGCCAGCCTCACAAGAAGGGTATTGCGAAAACTTAAACCGAAAGCGGCGAGCGAATATCAGTAACTGCGCAAAGTTATTCGCTTAGAGCCAAATCACTTTTTGAGCACTCCAACTACATAATGTAGGTTTTTTTGTGGCTGGCATTTGAGCTTTATTTAGTAATACCTCTATTTTAAAACTCAAATTATTTTTGGACAGTTAAAAAACATAAATTCATTAGGTAACTTTAACTTTTTGTAATTCACTTTGTAGAAATTAAGGTGGGTGTCACTTTAAAAAGAAAGGGGCTATGGATGCTATCGTTTTATTAAAAATACCTTCTAATGTTAAACTATAAAAAACTTAATGACTTAATATAGCTATGGCATTTTACCTTCCTCTTTTACAGCCTCATTTTAAACACATTGAAATGGGCGATACGCTAACATCGCTTTGGAGCGGGTGTGGCAGTATTGTCGAGTGCATACTTGATGCTGAGCCATGTGTTATTAAAGCGATTAAAATACCACGCCACATAAACCATCCAAAAATTAAGCAAAGCGAATTTGCATTAAAGAGAAAGCAGCAGTCTTATAAAGTTGAATATAATTTTTATAGGTTATACAGCGCGTACTTACCGACAAGCGCTAAAAGTATTACCTGTATTAATGCAATTAATGATGGTGATGATTATGCGTTAGTGTTTAAAAACTTTACTCAATATGGTTTTGCTCAAGCAAGTGCGCTTGACATAAAACCAATACTTACGTGGCAAGCCCATTTTCATGCCTTTAATTTAAATAAGCCCGCAAAGGGCTTATGGCAACAAGGGAACTATTGGCATTTGAGCACACGGCCAGATGAGTTTAATAAGTTAAAACAAAGCGCTGACAAAAAGTCCGATATTAAAAATGCGGCTCATAAAATTGATAAAACACTGCAAGCATCACACTACAAAACCTTGATACATGGCGATGCTAAGCTTGCCAATTTTGCTGCAAATGAGCAAAGTGAAATACTCGCTTATGACTTTCAGTATGCAGGGGCTGGGGTAGGGATTTGCGATGTAATGTATTTTATGACCAGCTGCTTAAGCAACGAGCAATTACATACCTGCGCCGATGAGTATTTACGTTACTACTTTAGCCAATTAAAAAATGCGCTTTTAGTGTATCAACCGCAAATAAATGCTGATGACGTGATTGCAAAGTGGCATGCATTATGGCCATTAGGTTGGGCCGATTTTTATCGTTTTTTAGCGGGCTGGAGCCCAACTCATTTTAAAATAAATAGCTACATGATGGCGCAAGTAAATTTAACGTTATCAGATAACAATTTATAAACATAAAGTAGTGTGTCGCTTGCATAAATATCAAGCAAATCAATGCATTTTGGCACGATCTATGAAAACTTATTTAAAATTGCAGGTCAAATGACCTTTTTTAATATAAAATACCGACAATTCTTGTATCAGTAGGTTTTTATCATGTCAATTCACGTAATTTCACACCCTCTAGTTCAACACAAATTAGGCTTAATGCGCGCTCACGGTATAAGTACTAAAAGCTTTCGTGAATTATGCTCAGAGGTAGGTACTTTATTAACCTACGAAGCAACTAAAAACCTACAGTTAGAAGATAACGAAATTACTGGCTGGGACGGCAACAAATTAAAAGTAGAGCACATTAAAGGCAAAAAAATTACTGTTGTGCCTATTTTACGCGCAGGCCTTGGCATGATGGATGGCGTAATGTCATTACTCCCAGCGGCTAAGGTAAGTGTAGTGGGCCTTGAGCGTAACGAAGAAACGCTTGAGCCAGTACCTTACTTTGAAAAGTTAGTAGGCAATATTGATGAGCGCTTAAGCTTAGTTATAGACCCAATGCTTGCAACTGGCGGCTCAATGATTGCTACTATCGATATGCTTAAAAAAGCAGGCTGTAAAGACATTAAAGTAATTGTACTGGTTGCTGCACCTGAGGGCGTTGAAAAAACATTAGCCGCTCACCCTGATATTGAGATTTTTACTGCCTCAGTTGATAGCCATTTAAATGAAAAGGGTTACATTATCCCAGGGCTTGGCGATGCAGGTGACAAAATTTTCGGTACGGTTTACTAAGGTTTAACAGTGCAAAATAATTCTACATTTTCTATAAAAACCATTTTAACCGGCGCCCAAATGTTGTTTGTAGCATTTGGTGCGTTAGTGTTAGTGCCTTTATTAACTGGGCTTGACCCAAGTGTCGCTTTGTTTACAGCGGGTATAGGTACTTTATTATTTCAGGTAGTGACGAAAGGCAAGGTGCCTATATTTTTAGCGTCATCATTTGCGTTTATTGCGCCTATTATTGCCTCAGTACAAATGTGGGGCGTGCCAGCCACCATGGGTGGTTTAATGGCAGCGGGCTGTGCTTATATGCTGTTAGCGCTATTGGTTAAATTTAAAGGGGTGGCAACACTTCATAAAATTTTACCGCCAGTGGTCGTCGGCCCCGTTATTATGGTGATTGGTTTAGCCCTTGCACCGGTTGCGGTAAATATGGCAATGGGTAAAAGTGGCGACGGCAGTATTGAACTTATTGCTTACGATAAAGCCATTATTATTTCGCTGTTTTCTCTTGTTGTAACACTTATTTTTGCTGTGTGGGGCAAAGGTGTATATAAGCTGATCCCTATATTAGCGGGTGTTATATCGGGTTATGTTTTATCACTGGTAATTGGTGTGGTTGAATTTGGTAGCGTAAACGAAGCCAGCTGGTTGGCTGTACCAAACTTCACATGGCCCGAATTTAAGTGGCAAGCCATTCTCTTTATGGTGCCTGTTGCCATTGCACCTGCTATTGAGCATATTGGCGATATGATGGCTATTAGCCAAGTAACCAATAAAGACTTTTTAAAAAAACCAGGCTTACATCGCACCTTATTTGGTGATGGCTTAGCCACTGCCGCTGCCTCTTTATTTGGTGGTCCGCCAAACACTACTTACTCTGAAGTAACTGGCGCAGTGATGCTGACCAAAAACTTTAACCCTAAAGTAATGATGTGGACAGCCATAATTGCTGTGGTACTGGCCTTTGTGGCAAAAATGGGCGCTGGTTTACAAACAATTCCTGTACCTGTGATGGGTGGCATAATGATTTTGTTGTTTGGCTCAATTGCAGTAGTGGGCTTAAATACGTTGGTTAAATCTGGTGATGACTTAACTGCACCCCGTAATTTAAGTATTGTGGCACTTATATTAGTATGCGGTATTGGCGGTATGCATATTGGGGGTAGCCAATTTAGCTTAGAAGGGGTTAGCTTGTGCGCCATTTTAGGTATTGTACTTAACCTAGTATTGCCAAAAGCCGAACCAGAAACTGATTAATTTTGCACTGTATGTAAAATTTACGCACCAAAATAGCGCATACTAATTGCGCTATTTTTGTAAGTTACTAATAATTAAATAAAAATAATAGTGGTCTAGTACCTGCATTTGTTACTTCATAATATAAGGAGTTACTATGTCAGAGGCCAGTATTGTGGATATAACCCCATTTTTAGCAAAGCACCAATTGCCTTTAAAGTATCAGTACCTTAGTGAGCAATTTTTTATCCCGCTTGCACACGATATTCTAGAATCAAAAAAAAATAACACCCCTATTTTTGTCGCCATAAATGGTTGCCAAGGTTCAGGAAAAACCACCCTCGCAGATTTTTTAGTTACTTGGTTTAGTAACAACACGCCGTTTACCAGTGTCGCGCTTTCTATTGACGATTTTTACTTATCTAAAGCGCACCGCCAAGGACTTGCCAAAGACGTACACCCATTATTTGCCACCCGTGGTGTGCCTGGCACCCACGATGTAGGGTTAATGAATACCACCATAAGCCGGTTACTTGCAAAAGAGGTTGGCGTGCCTTTGCCTAAATTTGACAAGCATCACGACGATTGCAGCCCCGAGCAAACATGGCAATGTAACAATAAACCCATTGATATTATTATTTTAGAAGGTTGGTGTGTAGGTAGTGAACCACAACCGTTATTTTCTTTAAGTGAGCCTATAAACAAGTTAGAAACACAGCACGATAAAGAAGGCGTGTGGCGTCGTTGTGTAAACAGTTGCCTAGCAAATGAATACAAAAGTGTGTTTAGTAAAATAGATTATACGGTGATGCTCAAAGCGCCGAGCTTTGAAGATGTATTTAAGTGGCGACAAGAGCAAGAGCAAAAGCTTATTGCTGCTAAAGGCGAGGGCGATGGCACCATGAGTGATGAGCAACTGGTGCACTTTATTTCTCACTTTGAGCGTATTACTCGCGAAAACTTAAACACCCTAAGCGCTAAAGCTAACGCCCTTATAGAGCTTGATAGTAATCGCGATATTAGTGCTATGCACTTAACCAGCGACGATACGCTGCAACCTATTATATTTACCGACTTAGATGGCACGTTACTCGATCACGCCGATTACAACACTAAAAATATCAGTAGCTTGCTGCAAGACTTACAAGCAGCCCACATTCCTGTGGTGTTTAATACGAGTAAAACATTTTGCGAAGTGGTTGAGCTTAAAAACGAGCTTAATATTCAACAGCCTTTTATTGTTGAAAATGGCGCGGCTGCTTATTTACCCGTTGATTATTTTGAGCTTAAACCCATTGGCTGCACACAAGTAGGGGCGTATTGGTGTTATGCATTTGCATCACCCTTATCTAACTTACTTAGTGATTTAGACTCCTTAAGCAGCGAATATAAATCGCATTATAAGTTATTTAGTGATTTGTCGAGCGAGCAAA